>Ga0307507_10000928_pt1 | contig 65354 bp, 19 predicted proteins | sample 7_EM_MG_FD_207223 | JGI IMG/M metagenome (GOLD analysis project Ga0307507, IMG submission 207223) | Populus trichocarpa ectomycorrhiza microbial communities from riparian zone in the Pacific Northwest, United States - 7_EM | ecosystem: Host-associated > Plants > Roots > Unclassified | place...
GTACTGTTTCCTACTGTTGGCTGGCCCACCACTAGCGCCTTGGCGGCTGCCCCTACTATTTGTGTATAATACCCCCTTTTACCTCCTTCTCCTCTTTATACCACAATGTAGTTATTCAGCCTATTAGTATTATAGCACTGTAATAGTTTATGGTATCTCCTCTTGCGCCCTATTGCGATCTTTATTCTCCCCAGTCCACTGTCTCTATTTTCCTAGTATAATCGCGACCCAGCGTGACTGATAACACTATACTACAGTCCTAGATAATCTTAGTATAGGTTTAAATAATCTTAGTATTGTTCTAGATAATCTTAGCATCACAGCTAGCCTTATAGATTTTAATTACCCTGCCTAGATCCCCTAAAATGGGTAACTAGAATACCCCATTAGCGAACACACGCGAAGCGCTCGCCCGCCTCTTTAATACCTCCTACACCAACATTGCCTAGGCAATTAGGAGTGGTCTAGAGTACCCTAAGAACCTTAATATGGTAGGAACATTTCAGCACCTCTCTATATGTATAACCCTTTTAACTAGCGTCGAGAGCGGTCTCTAAATAGTCTATGATAAAGGCTGGACTATAAAATCCTAACTTAAAGAAGCTTAACACAGAATTAACTCCCTTAAGACACTTAAACTATATATAAAGCAATACAAATAGTAAGCTTTAGTATATACTGAGACTATATAAAGCCTAAGCTCTTAGATCACTACACTTACCTAAACTATTACTAATAAGAACACCGCTACTGGCTCTCCTTCCCTAGCTAAGCCCTATAGAAAAAAGCGTAAAGTAAAAGACTTTACCCTATTTAATGGTAAGGGATCGCCAACTAAAAAGCAAGAAAAATTTAAAATATAGGAAATAAAGATCTAAGGCGTTTTCTGTAGAGATGCAAAGTGCTTTAAGACCCTAATGGACGAAGTCCTCTATATGTCAAATATGCTGATAGATAAGGCTTATAACTATATTAAGCATGGCCTTAATATGCTACGCATACACCCAAACAACCTAAGTAAATGGGCCTTCTCTAACCGAGAGTCTATGTTTGCGTATATAAAGAAGCACTATAAGACTATAGATATAACCTAAGCGGCTAAGAATAAATTAGATACCTTAAACTAAGGTAAGTGTAATTACTAGTCCTAGAAAGCAGAGCTTAATAAGTTAATAATAAAAGCAAATAAGACTAAGGAACAAAAGGTGGATCTGCTTAGGAAGAATATTTCGTCTAAGATAAAGGACTTAGCTCTTACCCTTAGCTGCAAAATCAATAATGCTAACTACGAGGGCTAGAGTAAGCAAATGGACGTATTCGCTTATAACCTATAGAACTACGCCTACTATACTAAGCTAAATACCGCTAAGCTAAGTACTACTGGTGGCTATTAACCTATACTACCTAATAACAACACCTTAGTACTAGCACTATAGAATGACCTAATAGACCTTAACGCCGTTAAATTTGGCGGCGGTAGTAGTAGCCTCCCTAACAACATTTAAAGATATTATATAGATAACAGACTCTACCTAGTATATAGTTAATCTGGCTACTAGAAAGATGCTTATAACCCTAAAATAAACCTAAATCCCCTTTTAATGCTACTACACTAACCCCTTCCTAGCCGCGGCGGATTCTTTAGCAGAGGGATTAGTAACCAAAACGACAACCACAGACAGGGATATAGGTTTAGACACAAAGACCCACCCCTACAATTCCCTTCCCTAATACAGCCCCAGCCAATGGTCCTATATATAAACTATAAATAAGTGCTCCATACCGCTACTAACCGTAAGACCGGCTATGTCCTTGGCAAAGTACCCCCTAGTATATATACACCGTTAGAGACTAATATATTAGGATATACTAGCTAAGACTATAGCTACTAGCCAAGCCCTATAATCCAGTTATTAAAAAACCAACCCTTAGACTAAGTTACCTTTAAGGGTTAGAACTATATAGGGAGGAGGACAAAAGAATTAGATCTATGCTACTAGATTAGTTAGATCTTATTCTAAGTTAGCTGCTACTTAACCTTAGAATAGCAAATAATAATAGAAACGCTATTCTTATTTAGATCTACCTCTCCTTACTATATAACCTACTCCTATAAGTTTTTATTAAAACAGTAAGCCTTATTAATAGTGGTAGTACAGCACTAGCGTTTATAGACGAAGACTTACTTATAAAAAAGCATAATATTATAACAAAAAGACTTCTAGTCCTAAAACCACTCCGCCTTACTAATGGACTCCCATCTAGCTTTATTACCCACTACTTTATAGCAAGAATAATAATTGGCCACTATACAGAATCCATACTCTTCTATATTATAAAGTTATCACCCTTAATACTAGTAATTCTTAGAATGCCCTAGCTTAAAAAGTATAACCTAAAACCAGACTTCCCTACTTTAGAGCTTAAGTTTAACTCTGATAACTATACCTATAACTATCTCCTATAGTATATTCCTAACTATAACCGAGTAGTACTATATGGACGCATTATACGGCTAACGCTTAGATACTATTAGCTAATAGTAGAAGAGGTGCCTAACACTAGTAAGCTAATATACGCAGTAAATAAAACAGAGATTCTAGAAGACTGGACTACTACCCTATTCCCAAAAAAACAAATACCGCCAGAACTATAAGTCCCCTATATACACCCGCTTAACCTAGGTCAGCTAATAAGACACCTAACTTTAAGTTATTTACCGTATGTATATATAACCGCACATATAACAGCCAAGGGTATTATAGCTAAGACTAAAACCAGAGCAATTAAGACCTCCCCCCTATAACGCCTAACCTTACACCCGTCTCTTGCGCGTACTGTGTAAGGCCGCCGCCTTGTTTCCGCCCCCCTGGGCTAACTAAGCTATGCTAGCCTAGCTATAGCACTGGAGAACCAGATATACCCTAACCTGGATAACATTAAATACACTTATGCTGTTAATTTTACCTAGTTCTGCAAATAAAAAGGCGTAAAGGTGATAAGAATCTATATAGCGGAGCTAGTAGAACTAGTTAAATAAGAAGAACACTAATAGCTGCTTAAGAAGCTACCTATAGGCCTAGTAGAAGTACCGAACCTGTTAGAAAAGTCTTTCCGCCGGCTAATAGAAGGCAACTATACGATAGAGGAAGCCTATAAAGTGCTACCCCCTTATTTCTATAACTTCCTTAAGATAAACCTAAAAACTAAGTCTGAGTTTCTACGCTAAAAGATAGTTGATACTAATATTAAGAAATTTCTAAAAGGTAAACCAGAATTAACCTATAAGGATATTTTATAACGCTTACTAAAAGAGTTTTATAAATATATTAAACACTTCCTCTCTAAGAACGCAGATAAGCTGCCCCCTTACCAACCATAGGACTACAAAATTGAGATTATACCAGGAAAGTAGGCCCCGTATTATAAAAACAGACCACTCTTACCCGCTAAACTTAGCTATGTAAAGAAGTGGATTAACAAGATGCTAGATAAGGGTTTTATCCGCGAATTAACCTTATTAGCCGCCGTATTACTTCTCCTTGTAGCGAAACCTAGTGGTGGTGTATAAATCTGCCATAACTACTAAGGCTTAAATATAGTTACTATTAAGAACTGATACCCACTGCCACTAGTCCGCGAGACACTTAACGCACTCTATAGTGCTAAGTACTTTACTAAGCTTAACGTAATTGCTGCGTTTAATTGGATCCGGATCGCGGAAGGCTATAAGTGGCTTACAGCATTTATCACCCGGTTTGGACTCTATAAGATGCTAGTTATACTGTTTAGTCTCTATAACGCGCCCGCTACGTTCTAAAATTATATTAACTATGTTTTACATAACGCCCTTAACGACTACTGTACTGCGTATCTTAATGATGTCCTTGTCTTCTTAAAAACACGCGCCAAGCATATAAAATACGTAAATAAAATTATCTAGAGACTTGGTAATACTGGACTCTAGATTAATATTAATAAGTTTAAGTTTTATGCTACTAAAACAAAATACCTTAGCTTAATTATCTTAACTAACGGCATAACTATGGACCCTAAGAAGGTGCAGGCCTTATAGGAATAGAAGGACCCGACGTTAGTTAAGGAACTATAGCAATTTCTTAGCTTCGCGAACTTCTACTAATAATTTATTTAAGGCTATTCTAAGGTAGTTAAGCCTATAACTAGGCTACTGAAAAAGAGTATTAGCTAGTTATAGGGCCCTAATTAAGCATAGGCATTCTAGACCCTAAAAACAGTGTTCACTAAAGCACCGGTCCTAGCGTATTACGACTACACAAAGAAGACTATGGTAGAGACAGACGCCTTAAACTAGGCTTTAGGTGGAGTGCTCTATTAAGCTAATAAAAGTAACAAGCTTAAGCTAGTCGCATTCTTCTCTGCTAAGCACTTAGCCCCTAAATACAACTATAAAATATATAATAAGGAGCTCCTGGCAATTGTTAAGGCACTAGAAGAATAGCGTCCCGAACTATAAGAAACTAAGCAGCCGTTTAAAATTATTACGGACTATAAGAACCTTTAGACCTTTATAATAATAAAACAACTAAACTAGTACTAAGTCTGCTAGGCTAAGTTCCTTTCCTAATTTAACTTTATTATTACCTATAGGCCCGGCACTAAAGCCATAATCCTGGACGCTCTTAGCCGCCTCCTAGGTATTGCACCTGCTAATACTGATAATAAACGTCTATAACACTGAGACCGCGTTGTCTTATCACCAAAGAAAGTTAACCCTACTATTCTAGAAGAACTACTGAGCGAATCCTAAGACCAGAGCATTAAAGACTTTATTGTAGTAATAGACCTGGAGCCTAAGAAAAAACCCCTTAAGGAGCTTATTAAGAATGCCTATAAAGAGAACGAACTCGCTAGGAATATGTTAGCTGCACTACGCAAATAGGAAGACTGTAAAGCACGCCGTTAGCCTAAGCAGATTAGGAAGCTGCTCCACTATAATAAATCCGAATATTTAATTGTTAACGGCCTAATCTACTATAGGAATTGAGTATTTGTCCCTAATTCATATAAACTCCAACTAGAAGTTGTACACTATATATATAGTTTGGGCCCTGCGGGTTACCTAGGCCGCGTTAAGACACTAAACCTCCTTAATTAAACGTATTAGTGGCCAGGTATTTTACAGTTTATAGCTACCTTTGTAAAAGACTGCGCTTTCTACTTCCGTATAAAGACCCTATGCTTAGCACCGCCTGGTTTCCTAAAACTACTAGAACTACCAGTCCGCCTATAGACTAATATCTCTATTAACCACGTCGTTGACCTACCTAAGTGCCTTTATAACAGCAAAATATATAGATATATCTTTGTCGTTGTTAACTGCCTAATAAAGATAAAATACTTTATTCCTGTTACTAGCCTAGATACTAAGGAGCTTATTAAAGCATTTATCTATACTATTTATAAGTTATATAGCGCTCTAAATACCATTATTTCTAATAGAGGCTCTTTATTCGTTTCTAACTTCTAGCGTTGCCTAAACTAGCGCCTGAAGGTAACCCTAAGCCCTAGCTCTGTATAGCACCCTAAAACGGATAGTTAAACCGAGATTGTTAATATAGCAATAAATAAGTACCTATGCGCCTTTGTAAGCTTCACCTAAGATAACTGGGTAGATTGGCTCCCCCTTACCAAGTTTACCATAAATAACCAGATTAATAAGACTACGGGAATCTTACCATTCTTTGCTAACTATGGCTATAACCCACGTCTAGGCGTTAAACCAGTAGGCCCCCAGCTATCAGCCCTATTTATATATATAAAGAAGGAGTACCTATAAGCTAATACTATTGCCAACCGCTTTAAGCGCATTTTAACCTAGCTTAAAGCCCTAGCTCGTATCTCCCAGCGACGATATAAAGACAACGCTAATATAAAACAAGACGAAGGTATAGTGTTTAAAAAGGATAACATAGTTATAGTTAGCCTTAAAAATATAAAGACCAACTAGCCTAAAAGGAAGTAGGATAATAACTAGGATAGACCCTAGCCCGTTCTAGCTACCTATAGAGGAGCAGTTGTAGTTAACCTTCTAGACCATATCTGTATTAATAAGTCTTTCTATACTTTAAAAGTCCGCCTCTGGTTCCCTAAAGAGATCTCTGGCTAAGTATGTATTAATAAAGAGGAACGTTGTAATGTTATAGGTAGGATAGCTAAAAGGGATAATAACGGCAATATCACGGACAAGTGGGAATTTGAAAAGATCCTTAATATATATAATAAATAAATAGACGAGCATGGCTTAATATACTATATTAAATGGAAATACCACAATAAGAAAACCTGGGAACCCAAGAAATCCCTAAAAGGGTGCGAGTGCGCACTACTAAGGTTCTATAAACAACACCCTAAGAAGCTAGGACCCCTAGACTGGGTATAAGATAAGGGAGAGCCACGCCGAGGCCGTGGCCGACCATAAAGGTAATTTGTGGTGGTTAAGATCTTATGGAACTTTAACCGCCGGTTAAAGTTGTCTGATTAGTTAGTTTTTTGCCAAAAAGCGCTATATAGTGGCGGTGTGGAGTTCTGCTAATTTTATTCGTTAAGCTAACTAATTAAGATTTTCTATACCCGGCATGGAAAATCGCTATTGGCTCGGTCAAGGGCGGTAAGCAGAAGTGATATCTTTGCAGCAAAAATAGGTTACTTGTTTGGTTTAGGGACCAAACCTTCTAGGGAGGGGAGTACTGTCACGGCACAGTCCTAACGCGTACTATCTCGTACTGTTTCCTACTGTTGGCTAGCCCACCACTAGCGCCTTGGCGGCTGCCCCTACTATTTATATACGATACCCCCTTTTACCTCCTTCTCCTCTTCATACCACAATGTAGTTATTCAGCCTATTAGCATTATAGCACTGTAACAGGTAATGCTAAGGGTGGGACGCCTATACAAAGCACATTAATACGTATTCCTTATGCGCAGAGAACAAAGTCTAAAAGGGTACTAAATATAAGGGTTTTTAACGATACGGTAGTTTAGTTAGTAATAGCTATAAAAGCTATTTACCTAGAAGCTAAGAACACTACCTCTATAAGAGCACCTATAGCACCTTTTAACACTATTAAGTTAGATTAGGCCTTAAGGGAGGACGCTCCTAGCTAGATAAAAGCTATCTTTAAAGAATTCCTCTTACTTAAGAGGATGCACACCTATACCATTATAAGGGGGAGAGTACTAAAAGGAAGATCATTACTCCTAAGTAAGCTAGTTCTAAAGCACAAGTATAATACCAAGGGAGAAGTAATTCGCAAGAAGGTAAGACTATATATTTAGGGAGACAAGCAGACCCCCAATATTAATTATTTTAAGACATTTGCGTCTATTATATAATACAATACCTTCAGGTTCCTAATGGCAAAGGTAGCAGCTAAGAACCTTAAGCTTAACTATATTAACGTTAAAACTGTATTCTTAAACCCGCCGCTATAAGAACAGATTTATATGCAGATTTCTAACCTATTAAGAGACTTTAAACCTAAGCTTAAGGGCGTAAAAGACGTCTACTTAAAGCTAAATAAGTCACTTTACGGCCTAAAGCAAGCACCGAGAGAATGGTTTTAGATAGTTAAGAAGTTCTTTAAGAGCATAGGTTTAAAAGCAGCTAATACTAACCCCAATCTCTTTATAGGAAATAAAGTATATATCTTACTATTTGTTAACAATATACTAATTATAGGAAAGCGCTAATACCTTAATATCACGAAGACAAGAATTTTAAGAGAATAGAGATGCAAAGACCTAGGTCCTATAGAAGTATTTATAGGCTTCTAAATTAATTAAGACCATATAAACCAAACCCTTAAGCTATATCAGACAATGTACACCAAGAAGCTACTTAAACGGCTAAAAATAGATAGCTGCAATCCAGCTAAGCTACTAATACCAGCTAGTACTATTCTAAAAGCGGATATTAAAAGTCCCCTTAAGTATAATAATGCGATAGTATACTGGCAGATTATTGGCTCTATAATCTACCTCTTAAACTACACACATCCTAATACCAGCTACGCTGTCGGTTAGTTAACTAGGTTTATAGCAGCACTAGGAAAATCACATTACCGCTTAAGTAAGCAGCTACTACAATATCTAAATGGTACTCTTAAAGCAGGAATTACCTACTTAAGTTAAGCAGTCTACCTTCCTCTATACAAGCTTATATTACCTACTGGTTATAATATCTTTACCAATGCTATATAGGGAACAGAACACGATCGGATATTATTCCAAGGCATAGCAGTTATACGCTATAGGGGAGCAGTGATCTAGATGGCTTAAAGGCAGAAGTTAATAGCATTAAGCTTAATAGAAGCAGAGATTATGGCGGCATTAGAAGGAGCAAGGTTAGTAGTATAGCTTAAAAAGCTAATAAGAGATCTAAAAGACAGAGATAATAACAACCCTTTTATCCCTACGCTCTACTATAACAATAAGGGTACAGTCGACCTTTTATATAACACGAAATACTACTAGAAAGCTAAGTATATTAAGACTTAATACCTCTTTATACAAAACAATATGGTTTAGCGAGGTTAACTTAAAGTGGTATATATACTAGGCAAAGATCAGCCGGGAGATATACTTATAAAACAGCTACTAATTAACTAATTTATAAAGCACTGTGCAACGCTAGGAATCGGTAACTAACGGAGACAGTAACGGACGGAGACGGAGCAAGTTACAGAGGTTTTTCGCCTACTATAGGTTTTCCCTCTATACGTAGGCCAAATGGCACTTATAAGGTATTTAGGAATAGCTTCATAATTGCCTATTTAGGACAGACAAGGAGAGCGTTATCAGCATAGAGGAGTGTCAAAATTAAGCAAGAGATGCTGACTAAGCTCTGGACACGTCGCGAGAGCGAGCTCTACATGTCAATCTAGATAGACATCAACCGCATCTACTGCATCACGAATCAATCAATATTCATCGTCTGCGTCATCTCTATCATCAAATAGACCCTCAAGACACCTCCGCTGTGACCTTATAACCTTGTAATTCCAACAGAGGAGAAGAAGGTCGTGGAACGGACACGTCGTGCGTACAGGTCAGTCAGGCCACGCTAAAATGTCGGCCCGATAGGCGAAACCTCCGCCTACCATACCATATTTGACTTTCCCTGTCAAACTTTAACCTCACCTTCTACCTTACCTGCCATCACAGATCCATCAAAAATTAATTCGAAACCAATTCAAAATACAATGGCCACCACCCTAAAGAGCTGTGTAAGCTATCTGCAACCCGTTCTAAATATATTCTAATAGTTTAGGCCACCTATAAAGCCTACCTGAAAATGGAAAGGCTCCCTAAGGGCGTGGATGCTTTTGTTGTGGTAAGTAGTTCTAATTATATTTAGAACACGTTCCTAACGTAATTCTAATATAGCGACGAGGTGGATTTGACTATAGGGGAGGTTTTCTATTGGTATAATGTCTCGCCTAATCCAGAGAATCTGGTACTATGTGGAGTAAGTAGATGAATATATTGGGTTTATAATACATTGCTAATATGTTTATAACGCGTTTAGAAGAAGGTTGGAGATTGTGGCGCCCTTAGAAACTATATAAAGAAGTATGGCCTTAGAACTAGGAATATTGGAAAAGGAGGGGCTCCTTCTATTAAGAAGTAGGAAGAAGTAATAGGTATATATTCTAAACGTGTTCTTAACCTATTTATAACTAGTTACTAACCTATTACAGCCTTCTATTCTGCCATTATGGCTACATATAATTAGAACGTGATAGGAACCGCTTTTAAATATAATCCTAGTAGTCTAGGCCGCTCTGCTACTACCTAACCCCCCTATACCCCTACCCTAGCTCCCCCTAGCCGTCCTTTTAGAACTACTACCCTATAATCGACGGCTCCTATTTAAGAGAAAGTTATGCCTATTAGATTTAAGAGTGGGCCTTAAAAAGGCGATGTAAGATATTCCTAATGTATTTATAATATATTCTAATTACAAAGAGGAGCTCTTGCTGCACCCGGCCCAAAAAGACCAAAACCAACCAAAAGAACCTTAAAAAACACCTAGAGAATCCCCCTGAGATGCATGCATCGCAGGGGAGTCACACGTTAAACGACGGTGGTACGCACCCGCGCGCGACCGCCAGAACCACGCCTAGCAATAGCCCTCTATAATAAAAACGGGCGAATACTACACTATAAAGTGGAAATACCTCTATTAAGAAGGCATCTAATAAAATATAAAGCCTATTAGACGCGTCTAGTACCTAGAATTGCGGGGGAGTAACTATTAGCTATAATAAACTTACGTAGCTAGCAGAATGGCTCCGCCAGTCTAGTAAACCTTAGGCGCCCCTTTAATAGACCCTTAATTAAATCCTCTAATAGCTAAGTAAAATTAAAAACAAATAAAAACCCCCTTTACTGGCGAACCGCACCTAGGCCGCTATAGCTACGCTTCTATAGTATAGGGAACCCACCCCCCTTAAGACAATAACCGGGTATATAATTATAATATAACCAAATACAGAAAAAGTAGAGGGGCTTAGGGGATAATTAGAAATAGAAGTCCTTATAGAGATTTATAAAGAGGTCTATAACGCTATTATAGTTTAATACCTTAGGAGCGGAGACATTAGAGTCACCCTAAAGAACTAATAGGTAAAGGAATAAGCCATAAGGGCAGGGGATAGGCTAGGAGAACATATTAGTATAAAGGTACTCCGTAAGGATTACCTAGTTAAAGTCCTAGTGGTTCCTATAAGCCTTAAGGTAGAAAAGGGGCACTAGGTAGATAATACAGCAATTATATAAGAGATAGTAAGATAAACGGAACGCCTTATACTAGGACTTAAGATCACCCAAATCCAATGGCTCTAATAGGAAAATGCAAACTAAGCATATAATAAAAACAATAAGAGGATATAAGGGTCGCCAGAGACTCGCTAGGGATACGCTGGTTAAATATATAGCTCCCTTATTGTTAGCATACTTATACTAGGAATGCAAAAACTCCTTATTTAAAAAGGAATAATTATAAATGGCCTTATATACAATATAAGGCTTTATAACTATAGACTACGCCTAGAATAATGCTATTGCTATATATAATAGGGACACACCTAATCCATATACGCAGCATAGGTGTGCTGCGGCTACTATACAGGCCTCCATAATATAAGACACCGCTTAAATTAAGACTAAATAAAATGCGCAAACTGCCACTAAAGCATATATAAGGCGTAGGAGAGAGAAAACTATATTAAATACAGGAGACGGAAGGCAAGGGCTTAATAGCTACGGGAATAACTGCACGCTAGGTTATATAAATAGAAACAACAGGTAATAAGCTAGGGGGACGCTAGTGCCTTCCCAGCGTTTCCTACCTTTAATATTAGGGGGCTAGGCCAGCCATCCTAAGCCTTAACGGGCCAGAAGTGACGCTACGCGATATTACCAAACTAAATAGGGACATAAGGGTTATAGGGGATATAAGGAAAAGAACGCCCTATAGGAAGACCCCTATAGATAGCTATAGCAAGCTTAAGACTAGGATAATTAAGAATTAGACTTAACGCGGCAAATATAACATTTGCGGCCAACCTATAAAGGGCATATAGCCAACCAATAAGACTAGCGGAAGAACTGGAGATAATAATAGATTTAGATATAGAAGCGCTAGTAGGTATATAAGACACGGGAATAGAAAGCTCTATATAAAATAAGTAGCAACCAGGGTGCAGATATAAAAGATAGAAGTTCTAAAAATCTTAGAGAAAGTAGAAATAGAAGAAGTGAGGAATAAAGGAGAGACAAAGAACCATTACTAGGGGTCCGCCACCTATCTATTATATAGTATAACTGCGGCAATACAAACCACTGTCTCGCAAGGCCCTTACTAGACAGTCTAGACTTAGAGAAATACTATATCCTTGCTATATAAGAGCCGTATTATAATACCTATATACAATTAATATACTACTACTAAGGATTCTAGCTCCTATACAAACCAAAAGCAGCTATATATATATGCTTTATAATTAGCAAGGCTATTAGCCTATTCTTGTAGTTATAGCAGGTAGTTAACCTAGATATTACAGTTATAACAATCTAGATATATAGGGGACTAATATAAATTATTAATATATATAACCCTAGGGTCAAAGGGGTCCTATAAATAAAGAATATTATATTAGTAATAAGCTTACTAGAAACCGAAGGCACGGAGTTTATTTTATTAGGAGACATAAACCTCTACTACTTACAGTAGGGGGGTATCTATGTTACTATTAAATAATAGGTAGAGTACCTACTAAGAGCTATAGACATCTGGGGCCTTAAACTGGCTACCCTCCTAGGAGCAACTATATGGCAATAAGGCACCGCCAGAAGTATAATTAATCTTATATTTATGGACGAAGGCCTATACCAGAGACTTAAAAGGTGCAACCCTAAAGAAAAATAGGTACTTGCCTTAGACTATATCCCTATCTAGATATAACTAGACCTAGATATTAAGGCGCAACTAAATAGTAAAAGATATGTAATAAGGAAGCTTAAAACAGACAGTTTCCTTAATATAGTTAAACAATAATTTTAAGACCTAGAAGAAATCTACCTAGTACTAAATAAGCAAGGCTTATTAGCCACCCCTAAGGAAATTAACTGAAGACTAGAAAGGATTTAGGTAGTAATTAAAAACGGGCTAAAAGAGTACTGCCCGCTCTTAAAACCAGGCCCCTATATGTAATACGCATAGTCCGTATAATACGCGGTTTTTATTACCAGCTAATAATAAGCAAAAAGGAAATATATAAGTAGCTATAATCCTAAAGACAAGAAACAATATAAAGATATAAGAAACCAGTTAAAGAATACCCTAAAAAAAGAAGTAAGGAATAACTGGAGATAGTTTATAAATAGGTATACTTTTAACCTGAGCCTCCCCTATAATAAGGGCCTTTGGGCTATAGCAAAATGGGTAAAGAAAAAGGTAGGGCGCCTAGTAGAAGACCTATACTTACTACCCCTATAAAGAGTAGGGGAGTTATAGGCCACTAATAATAATAATAAGAAGGTAAAGATCCTTATAAAAAGGTTCTTCCTCTAACCGGCTTTAGCAGACCTTAGTAATATTATAGGTAAAATACTGGTAACTCGCCTGTGGGTTAATAGCGATATAATAATAGAGGAAATGGCCAGAACTATTAGCCGCCTTTTAAATAATATAGTACTAGGTCTAAATAGGATATTAAATAAGGCCTTAAAGACCTGTGGACTACTTATAACACCTTAGCTTGTAGATATAGCTAGAGCGTGCTTTGCTATAGGCTACTACCTATAACTTAGAAGATCTATAATAACAGTTATTCTATAAAAAGAAGGTAAAGTAGATTACTTAATCCTAGGAAGCTACCGCCCTATTACCTTAGAAAACACCCTTAGTAAGATCTTAGAAAGGGTAGTAGTGGTCTATATAGCAGACATGGCTAAGGAACACGCCCTACTACTATAAAGTCAAATGGGGGTAAGAAAGAACCGCTTAATACTATTAGCACTTATATTACTTACCGCCACCATTAAATCTGCATAGGCGATATAAAGGGACTTTGTAGTATTAATGCTTAGCCTAGATATTAGTGGTACCTATAATAATATACCCCATAAGCGCCTCCTATACATCCTTAGGGTAAAGGGCTTCCTAAAATAGATTATATAATTCGTTTAAGGGTTTATAGGCCAGAAAGAAATATTACTAGTCTTTAGCAGATACTAGAGCCCCCCTATTATAGTTATAATAGGAATACTATAAGGATTACCCCTCTTACCTATACTCTTCCTTTTTTTTATAAGTAACCTACTTAATTCCTTTAAGGAAGGGGCGATATAGGGGATAGGCTTTATTAATAATATAAACCTAATTATATATGGGCCTATAGCCGCAGAGAACTATAGAATACTAGAGAAAGCCTATAACACCTATATAGAATGGGCAAGATAATATAGAGTCTAATTCTTACTAGAGAAATACCAGCTAATCTACTTTATAAAAAAACGCAACTAATCTATAGATCTCTAGCATATAATCCGTATTTAAGGCTTTAGGGGCCAACCAGTTTAAGGCCTAAGGGTATTAGGTATATGGGTAGATAGTAAGCTCTAGTAGAGCGTATATGCGCTATAAGCGGCCCATAAGGGCTAAGCATAGTATATTATAATATCTAGGATTGTTAATTCTATATAGGGTCTATACTTCCAGAGGTTATGCCTACTATATACAGTAGTTGTCTGGCTAACCATAATATATAGATCTAGTATTTAGGCCATAGGAGAATCTAAAAAAGGCCCCCCTAAATTACTTCTTAAACCACTCTAAAAGGTCTAAATAGCCTGCCTCTAGAGTATAATAGGTGGGTATAAGCGAACGGCTATAGTACTGCTTAAGAAGGAAGCTAATATCCCCCCCCTATAATTATATATTAAAGCCGCTGCAATATAAAGGGTGTAAAGGGAGCGCAACTTTAAGCTTATAAAGTATATTAAGATACACCTAAATAAACTATAGAGGGACCCTAGGGTGCCCTATAGGAGAACAAACCAACAACCCTAAAGTAGGGAAGATATGCTAGAGAAATAGGTAAAAAAAGCAGAATAAGAATAGTGCTGTGTTAGGGCCTAGGCCTATATAAAGGAGGAAAAAAGACACGTAAGAGACTAATAAAGATAATAGTAAGAGAGAGAAAGAAGCTAAAGTAGAGTATAAAAGAGTACTGGGAAACCACCTACCGCAATATAATACTGGTTAGACTAATACTGGAGAGGTGTATAGGAGTTAAAGGTATAGAGGCTGTTTTAAGCAAGAGGAACCTAAGCTGTAGTATGGTTAACGCTATAGGGGGTAAATACCTAAGGGCTCCAAGAAGGCCTAATAAAGGCAGAAAATATAATGGTAACACTCTTAAGAATAGGGATAATAGGACTAAAAGATTGGCTCTACTAGGTGGGTGTCCTAGTAGGTAGCCTAAGGTGCGAATATAGCTGGCTAAGATAGATACTAAAACATGTAATACTATTATACCCCTTACGCACTAACTAAGAAGCAATGCTCTTAGTAGCTAGTATAGAGAACTATAATACAATGCTTTTAATATAAAAAGGTCTTAAGGTGGTTACCCAGTGGCTTATTAGCTAAAATGTACTAGACTAGTTCTGGGTTGCAAAGGAAATAGTAATAGAAGGCAAAGGGGCGAGTATTAGGGGCCCCCTAATAACTCTACAGTAGTAGAGTTAATTTTGTGATACTAGCGCATCCATAGGCTTGTTACGGCGGTAGTGGTTCCTAAGAAGGTCAAAAAGTAAGGTAGTAGAGCACCATAGGTAACTTGTAGGCGCTAAGTAGGCGAGTCCTAAAAGGCGGGGAGATAGATTATGGGGTTTTCTTAAATAGAGTTTTTTCCCTATATGTAAATAAGGAGTAGTCCGCGTGGGCCTAATAGGGATCCGAATTGGACGTTAAGCAGTGAATAATTATTATAATAATTATTATTATATTCTAATTAAGTTCCTAGTATAACTTTCCAAGAATGGTTACTCTGCTTAAGAAATTGGGTGCTAAGGTTCTATATGCTAAGTATTTAGACATAACTTCTACTTATAAGTTAATTTGGAACCCGTTTTAAACTGGTTAAAAATATATTCTAAATTTATTACAGCTTGCTTGTATAAGGGTTGTCTTAATTAGAGCTACTTCCTTAATAATAGGTTGGATAATACTAAGGCTCCTACTACTCCGGCTCCTGCTACTCTAGCTCCTACTAAGACTTCTAAAAAGCGTTTAAAGAAGTCTAGTTTAAAAGGGTTAAAGGCTGTAAAGAGAAAGGCTACTAAACCTGCTAGACTTATAAAGGAGGATATTGCGGCGGATTTGTTTTAATAGATAACCTAGAATCTAATTTATAACGTGTTTATAACACATTAGGTAGCGAAAATAAAAGTTATTAGTTAAATTATAATATCTATTAAAATTTACTAACTTTAGCTCTTTCTAATAACTCCTTTTATATATTTTATAATTCTAATAATTTAATTATGAATTAATTATTACTTAAATTTTAAAAATAGTATAATTATATAATAAAAAAAGCATTTATTTAAATATAAAAATTTATTAAACCTTTAAATAATATATATATATATATATATCTTATCGACGACACTGTCTGTATAGCCCGAAAGGACGGATGCGCGTGTCGGTCTATTTAGGCAGGGGTAGGCTGTAGGGATAGGCTTATAGAGCAAATCAGGTATACACGGGTAGGAGCTGGCTTTGTCCACCAGCTGCTGCGTTAACCGTGGCAAGGAACTGGGCAAGCAGTTCAGGCAAACTTGCTATATATAGTAGTTTTATAATGCATATGTATTCTGGAGGGCCTTTAGACCATAGCGAAATGGGTAAAGAAAAAGGCGGGACGCCTAGTAGAAGATCCATACCTACCACCCCTACGAAGAGCAGGCGAACCACAGGCCATAAGCAACAATGACGAGAAGGCAAAGATCCTTACAGAAAGATTTTTCCCTTAACCGGCTCTAGTAGACCTTAGCGACATTACTGGTGAAACACCGGTGACTCGCCTAAGGGTCGACAGCGACATAACAACTAAAGAAATGGCCAGAACCATTAGCCGCCTCTTAAACAACACAGCACTAGGACTAGATGGGATCCTAAACGAAGCCCTAAAGACCTGTGGACCACTTATAGCACCTTGGCTTGCAGACGTAGCTAGAGCATGCTTTGCAATAGGCTACTACCCGCGACTCGGAAGATCTATGACGACGGTTATCTTACGAAAAGAAGGTAAAGTAGATTACTTAATCCCAGGAAGCTACCGCCCTATTGCCTTAGAAAACACCCTAAGCAAGATCTTAGAAAAGGTTATAGCGGACCACATAGCAGACACAGTAGAGGAACACGCCCTACTACCACAAAGCTAAATAGGGGTAAGAAAGAATCGCTTAATACTATTAGCACTTACACTACTTGCTGCTACCATTAAAACTGCATAGGCTATGCGAAAGGACTTTATAGTATTAATGCTTAGCCTAGATATTAGCGGCGCCTATAATAATATACCCCATAAGCGTCTCCTATATATCCTTAGGGCAAAGGGCTTCCTAGAATAGATTATTTAGTTTATTTAAGGATTTACAGGCTAGAAAGAAACGTCACTAGTCTTTAGCGGATACTAGAGCCCCCTTATCGCAGTCGCAATAGGAATACCATAAAGATTACCTCTATCGCCTATACTCTTCCTCTTCTTTGTAAGCAACCTGCTTGACACCTTTAAAGAAGGGGCGACCTAGGGGATAGGCTTTATTAATAATATAAACCTAATTACATATAGGCCAACAGCTGTAGAGAACTGTAGGACACTAGAGAAAGCCTATAACACCTATATAGAATAGGCAAGACGATATGGAGTCCAATTCTTACCAGAGAAATACCAGCTAATCTATTTTATAAGAAAACGTAACTAATCTGCAGATCTTTAGTATATAATCCATATCTAAGGCTTTAGGGGTTAACCGGTTCAAGGCCTAAGGGTATTAGGAGTGTAGGTAGACAGCAAGCTCCAGTAAAGCGTATATACGGCGCAAGCGGCCCATAAGGGCTAAGTATAGTATATCGCCATATCCAGGATCGTCAATTCTATATAGGGTCCATGCTTCCAGAGGTTATGCCTACTATATACAGCAGTTGTCTGGCTAACTATGACGTATAGATCTAGCATTTGGGCCACTAGAGAAACTAAAAAAGGCCCCTCTAAATTACTCCTTAAACTACTCTAAAAGGTCTAAACAGCCTGCCTTAGGAGTATAATAGGTGGGTATAAGCGAACGGCCATAGTACTGCTTAAGAAGGAAGCCAATATTCCCCCCCTATAACTATATATTAAAGCCAATGCAATGTAAAGGGTGCAAAAGGAACGTAACTTTAACGTTATAAAGTATATTAAGACACGCCTAAACAAACTATAGAGGGACCCTAGGGTGCCCTATAGGAGAAGGAACCAACAACCCTAAAGTAGAGAAGATATATTAGGAAAACAGGTAGAGAAAGTAGAAGAAGAATAGTACAGCGCTAGGGCCCAGGCCTATATAGAGAAGGAAGGGAGACGCGTAAGAGGCTAGTAAAGATAATAGTAAGGGAGAAAAAGGAGCTAAAGTAGAGCACAAAAGAGTACTGGAAAACCATCTACCGCAATATAATACTGGTTGGACCGACGCTAGAGAGATAAATAGGAGTTAAAAGTATAGAGGTAGACTTAGGTAAGGGGAACCTAAGCCATAGCATAGGCAACGCCATAGGGGGTAAATACCTAAGGGCTCTAAAAGGGCCTAATAAAGGCAGAAAATATAATGGCAATACTCTTAAGGACAGGAATAATAGGACTAAAAGATTAGCTTTACTGGGTGGGTGTTCTAGTAGGTAGCCTAAGGTGCGAATATAGCTGGCTAAGACAGACACTAAAACACGTAATACTGTTATGCCCCTTACGCACTAGCCAAGAAGCAATACTCTTAGCAGCTGGTACAGAAAACTATAATACACTGCTCTTAATATAGAAAGGCCTTAAGGCGGCTACCCGGTGGCTTATTGGCCAAAATATACTAGACCAGTTCTGGGTTGCAAAGGAAATAATAATAGAAAGTAAAGGGGCGAGTAATAGGCGCCCCCTAATAACTCTACAGGAGTAGAGTATAGTGTATAATACTAGCGCGTCCATAGGTTTATTACGGCAGCAGTAGTTCCCAAAGAGGTTAAAAAGTAAGGTAGTAGAGCACCACTAGTGACTCGCAGGCAATTTATAAGCGAGCCCTAAAAGGCGGGGAGACAGATTACGGGGTTTTCTCAAATAGAGTTTTCTCCCTATATGTATATAAGGAGTAGTCCGCGTGGGCCCAATAGGGATCCAAATCGGACGTTAAGCAATGAATAATAATAATAATATATATATATAAATAAAATATAAAATTAGTTAATATAAAACTTATTTTATTTAATATATTTTTAATTAAGTAGTAGCTAATAACTTTTATAAGTAAATATATTTATATATATAGATAAGGCTTAAATATATAGATAGTAAGCAGTAAAATAATTTTTTTTTAAATAGAATAAAGATAAGTATTTAGATTTCTTATAGCCTTTTTCTTCCATTTCTTACTATTTAATAGTTATTAGTACCTTAGTATTTTATTAAGTAACTATAAGCCCCTAATTAAAAGATTTATAAATTATTAAAATATAATTACTAATATATATTAAGCTGCTTAAAAAGGATTTATATATATAGAACTATAGTGCTAGAGTCTAGAGACTGTATATATAGTATTATATATAGTATTAGACGTTATATAATAAAACAATTATAAAAAAAGGCCTAAATGTAAGTATATCTTAATAGGAACTTAATAGGAATATAATAAGAATATATTTAAAACGTATTTAGAACGTATTTTATATTTAGTATACTTATTATTATATACGAGCCTTTATTGCCTCTAATTGAATTCTTTTTTCTATATTCTCTAGCTCCCTTACCTCTAATTTAATCTCTATTTTACGAAGTTTAAGTCTTTAACGTCTTTCTTAAATATCCTGATTATTGCTTAAGGCCTAACGCTTTAGTAACTGTAAGAGACTGGTACTAATACGTCTAGAATATATTAGTAACCGGTTATATATACATTAGAATATAAATAGGCCTTACAATTCCTTAGATGCTATAGAGGATAACCTAGAACGCGATATAGATCTAGATCTTGGCCCCCTTAAACGCTAAGCAGAACTAGATTATGACCTTACTACACCTAATAATAATGCACAAAATAAAATATCATCCTTGTTATTATTAGTAGTGGCCTACTCCAATTCTTCTTAAAGTTGTTAACGTTTTTGTTCTAAACGTGTTAGGAAATAGTTTAGAAGAGGATTGTAATAAATATATACTCTCTCTGCCCATATGGTTTGCATATTGGGCTAACATTAATATGTTTCTTTGTATATATTATATTCCGAACTAGTTCCTAGCAAAATACTAATTAACGTTTTATTAATTTAGTTTTTGTGCGCTAAGTATAATATAAGCATGTTATAAACGGGTTAGGAACGTATTAATACCTTATAACAGCAGGAAGAAGAAACTGCCGTATACCAAATGCATATAATTTATTTGCTGTTTGTTCTACTGCATTTATATAGTGTCTTAATCTATTAAATAGCTTGTAATTAATTAGAGAGTAGTGCTTATTTAAGCCTAAGGTGATAATTGGGTGTCTCTTATATCTTGCCTAGTTAGCAACTAATTGAGATTTGTGTGCTATGCTATTAACACTTTCTAAACGTATTATAAATTGGTTTAGAATAGCTTACTAATTAGTAAATTATAGAGTTCTTTGTATTATGACTGGCTCTTATATGTAAGAAGAGCTTTTATCCGTTTATGTATAGAGTAGGCCGTTTTATAGTTACCTGCGGCTCTTGAGATGCTTTATAGGAAGTGTACTTGGCAGAAAATTAGTGTTTTCCTAAGATGCTACCTCTAATTGCGCCTCTAAGGATTAATATGCTGTAGATACCGCCTAAACCCTTTTATAATACGTTAGGAAGGCGTTTTAATTGTGTTCTAGGTATCCTACTAGCCATTTGCTTGCTATTTATATTGGATGTAATAGCTTTAAAGCCTTTTTTACTACTATAAATGTGTTTCCAATAAATCTGCTTTTAAAGACATTTAGAAAGCAATTAAAAGACTCGCTTAAAGTATAACTGGTAAGTACGCCTTGTTTCCGTGTTAGTAATAATATATGTAAGCGTAAATACTATTAGAATATATTAGTATCGCGTTTTAAATGGGTTTATATTATATTCTAATACTTTTACTATGCTCTTTAAGCTAAATAGCGAATATAATCTTGTTTATATTTTTTTAATAATACGTTTAAAAGATATATTAACTTTAAATATGTTTTGGGCTAGGAAGATCTTAGCTTACTCTTATAGAAAGTAGATTATTATAAACCCGTTTTAATTATTGTAGATCTGTTAGATATAAGCCTATAACGTATTAGCAAGCTAATTAGAATGTGTTTGTAACGTGTTTATTACCGTTTTAGGATTTTGATGCTTTTAATTAAACTTATATACTACCCCTACTAGTCCTTTTTCTTCTGGGTATAGAGTAAGCTTCTCTTTTTAAATTATTTTAGTAATATAATCTATGGTAGCAAAGCTTGCGTGGATCTATGCTAAAGAAGCCTTTCTATACTGTATACAAAACTGTTTAAGAGCAGGACTTTGAAGAAACTTTCCTATAAAGATGTTAGGTATTTATTCGTAATTGGTTTAGAATGTGTTTACTAAAAGTAAGATCTAAATTATGCATTTGACGAACCAACTTAATTACCTTATTTAGTATCTCTAGAGGTGGCTTATTTGGGGAGGGGGGGTGTATAACTATATACCCTATATAAGGTAAAGTGAATATAAGGAGTCTCTTCTAAGTTATCTGGAATGAAAACATAAAAAGTAACCTTGTAGTCCTGATGGATAAGTTTCCCTGGTCCCTAGGGGTGGTTATTTTCTAAAAATACGTTATAAATATATTATAAATGTAACTGGAATGCGTTTTAAGTAGGTTATATTTTTTTCTTACCGCAGTCTACCCTCCTATAGAGATTTAATTTAATAACTCCGCATTTCTCTATTGCATTGGCACCTATATTGCCTAGTTGAATAAGAGATATTAAATACGCAGTATTGTATTTCTTATTTGCTGGTAATGCTTTTTAGAAGTGCTCTAAATATGTTTCCGTAGTAGCCTGTATATAGGTAAGAAATAAGTGCTAAATGTTAGTAATATCCTAATATAATTAGTTCTAAACGTGATCTGGTTGGGTTCTAAATATATTTAGGTAAAGTAATTATATACTAAGTATCTTTGTTGCTTAATTGTTAGTATATAAGCCTCTATTTAAGAGCTGCATATATTTCCAGCTTAAAATTGTCTTTAAGCTGCTAAAAACAAGCTTGTGTATATTAACTTAAGTACTAAATATATTTAGAACTAGTTCTGTACCTGTTTGCATTATGTTTATAAATATCCGGGTCGCTTTTATCTAGGGCTGTCCACTCTCTCTATATTTAACCCCACGTCTCTTTAGTAACTATAGTGTAGCTTAAAGATTATAACCAATTCTAAAGATATTTGTAATGTTTTACTCCTAAACAATATATTTTATATTTTTTACCTCTTATATTTAAGAGAGCGGATATTATAGACTTAGGAGTATGCACTTGTCTAGTTCTATATTGGATCTAAACGCGTTATAAACTAATTATAAATCTAGTTAGGGTATAATTTAGATTTTTATTAACTTACCTATATGGCCTTTTATGCATCTGTGCCTCTTAAGTTAATATGGTAAGTATAGCCTTTATGCAGTGTCTGTGGGTACTCTAAAAGGCTTAAACAATCCTCAATTATAAGTATAGTAAGAGGATTAGTAGATGCCTTAGTAAGAAATATAATATAAGGAACTTTGGGCTAAATATATTTAGAACTGGATTAGAACGCGTTTAGAATATATTAAATACTTACCTTAATCTGATCTTGCGGCTATGTTTAACTCTCTTCTAGTATATAATCTTCTAACCTAAGGACACTGTCTTCTAAATTAATTTTAAACTTATTTTTATTATTACTAGAGAAATCCAGTAGCTGGTAATTATTAGATAGATCTGTTTAAATTAGAATATATTCTAAACACGTTATAAACACATTATAACTAGTTACCTATAATGGTTTTAGAGCCGAGAGGTAAGTTATATAGTAGGATGAGCGATTTGCGCTTGGTTGACCACGTAATCTTATATTTTCAGCTAAGGCTACCCCGTGCAGGGATTGTGCATTAGCGCTTATGGTAGACCCACCCTTTAGCGTGGCCTGACCGACTTGTAACCACGGACACGTCTATGTACACGCGCCAAGGCGTAAGCGAACCCCTGACTAGGTGACGCGCACCAGCGCCGTCACATAAATACTAGTTTACAATTTCCGTCTAGCCGTCTATTTGGGGGTAGTATGCTATAGAAAGCTTTAGCCTAATACCTAGAATCCGGGTAAACTTGTTCTAGAAAGCAGATATAAACTATAGGCTGTGGTCAGATATAATAGTATCTAATAGTCCGTAAATTTAATAGACATAGTAGACGTATAGTCAGGCCGCCTCTTTTACATTAATATTCTTATAATAAGGGATTAAGAACAGGCGCTTACTAAAGCGGTCAACTATAACTATAGCCATATTATATCCGTTACGGTCTATAGGTAGCTTATAGAAATCTATAGAGATATACTACTAGGGGCGCTCTGGTATTAGGAGTGGTTTTAATAATCCTAGGGTTTTGTCTTATAGAATTGTAAACCTATAGCAGTTATTATAGTTCCATATATAGCGGTTAATATCTATAATTATTTTAGGCTAGTAGTAGCAGTCGCCAATAATCTTACAGGTCTTATTTTTTTTAGGGTAGGCTGTAGAGACCTAGGTATATGCTTTAGCAATAAGCTAGGTCCATAAGTTTTGTTTCTTTACTACTACTAGCCATTTCTAATTCTTAAGTAATCCATTTTTAAGGGACTATAGGCTGGTAATATTCTTTGCCTTTTTATAGTACTCCTATAGAGAAGAGGCCGTATGGTTTGCCTATAGTAGTTTATTAATAAGGTTAAGTTCCGTGGAGTTAATAGGATATATCTTAGTGTCTAAAGAGTCTATGTTTAGTTCTGCCTATATCTAGGGGTTAAGGTGCTCTAGTTATAGTAGTGTCTAAGTCTGTAATAAGATCTTCGCGGCTGTTTAGTTATCTAGGTCCTATCTACGCCTTATAAGGACGTCCGCACAATTTATGGCGCATAGCTAGTATATAATTAGAAAGTTAAACTGGGATAGAATATCCGCCTAGTATGCCTACTGGGCCGTAAGGGCCTTTATAGTTATAAAATATTCTAAGGCCTTATAATTAGAGACTATTTAGATAGGCTTAGGGGTCCCTTTTAGCTATATACACTAGTGCTAAAAGCTAGAGATAATAGCCAGTATTTCTTTATTATAGATATGGTAGTTTAACTTAGCATCTACTATAGTCTTTAAATAGTAAGCAACAGGGTACTATTCTCCGTCTGTCTACTTTTAGGAGTAAACGCTAGCCATAACACCATCTAAGGTATTAGTCTCTAGCATTAAGGGCCGTTTTAGGTTAAAGTGGGCAAGTAAGGGAGTAGAGACTAGTTATTTCTTAAGCTCGTTAAAGGCTTGCCTATATATGGTATTAAAGTAAAAGGGCCAGTCCTTATAGGTAAGTAGGCTTAGGGGCTAGGTAATCCTACTATAGTTCTTAATAAAGCATTAGTAGAAGTTATAGAACCCTAAGAATAACTACACCCCCTTTATAGTCCTTAAGGGTACCTATTAGTTAATTACAGCCATCTTTTTTAGGTCCGCCTTAATTCCGTCCATACTAATAATAAACCCTAGGTACTTTATATGCTTAACACTAAATTCTAATTTCCTAATATCGGCCTGGAGGCCGGCCTCGCGGAGCCGTTATAGGACTTTATAAACGTGCTCCTTATATTCTAACTTATTCTTAGAGTAGATTATAATATTATCTAGGTAGGCCGTATAGAAGTCGTTAAGGTAGTTAAAGAGTATATTATTTATATATTGCTGGTATATAGCCGGTCTGTTAGTTAGTCTAAAGGGAAGTACCTTATATTTATATGTTTTGTAACAGGTCTGAAATATAGTAAGATCTTCTAACTTAGGGTCTATTCTAATCTGGTAAAAGGCCTAACGGATATTAAGCTTAGTAAAGATCTTAGCTCTACTTATCCAGGTTAGAGTCTCATTAAATAATAGTAGTAGGTAGCGGTCCTTGCGGGTTATATTATTAAGTTTATAGTAGTCTATATAGAAACAAAGTCCTCTATTTAGTTTTTTAGTAAAAAGAATAGGCGGGTTAAAAGGGGCTTAATTAGGCTTAATAAAGCCCTTATTTAGGTTATTAATAAGGTACTACTTTATAGCCTATAACTCGGCAGTAGACTGCTAATAAAGGGGGCTATAGCTAAGTGTGTTTTCCTTATCTAGCTTAATTTTAATCTTATAGTTATACGATTAGTAGGGCGGGAGTATATTAGACGCTGCTTTAGAGAATACGTCCTTAAATTTCCAGTATTAGTGGGGTAGTTTCTATTCTACCAGCTTCTTATCTATAAGCTCGCTTTCCTATTTATTAAGCTTACTTTCCTTTTCCTTAATTATTTAATTAATTTTATATAAGCTAGTTGTAAAGGTAATAGTATTTGTCACGAAGTGCACGTAGAGCAGTTCATTGATGAAATGGGTTGATTTATTAATGATCTTCTTAATCGTTGATTATGACGTGTCTGGGGGCCCTAGGGCTTCGAGCTACGAAGAGATTTTATAATGCACGTGCTCCGTGCACGTGACTCGTACACGTGACCCACGCCTTTTAAGAATATAGATTATCTAACACACCCCCTTAGCTTCAAGCTCTTTGAGGTTAAAGCTAACTACCTTCTTGTGTCCGTTAATAAGTTAATTAAACTATAATCTTATTTAAATCCTTCCGTCTCGCTCTAATATTGTCCCTTAGGTCCTCTAATTGCTTTTCCTTAGCTAGCCGTTCCTTAATATCCACCATTCTAATTATATTAACAAAGCTTTAAAACCTCTGCTTGGGTAGGGCCTTTATAAGTCCATCAACGATTATCTCCTTTGTTGCTGTCCACTGAAATAGTACTCGTCTTATTGCGTATTCTTAACGCAACTAGTATTAATGGATGTCAATATATCGGAGCTTTGTGATTAGCTTTACTGTGTCTTCTATAATTAGTTGGAGTGTCTGGGTATTATTACATTTAATAATTAAGGGCTTGTTTAGCCTTAATGTTATTGCTTTAAATAGCTTACTAATAAAGATAGCTTCCTTTACTGTTTATAATATGGCTAATAACTCGGCTTCTGTACTTAACGTTGTTACCATATCCTACTTATTTAATCTCTAGGCAATCGGTCCCCTAAATAGCTTTATAATATATCCTTATAAGCCCTTTCTGTTAACAGAGTTGTCTGCGAATAATGCATTACTGGCACAGATAAATGATTGCGCTTTACTTCTATTATTTCTTCTGTTGTCTCGTCCTTTATTACGTGTTCCTTTGTCACTCCCTCTACCGTTTATTTATTTCTTATCTTCTTTATAGCAGATTACTCTGCTTCTTGTGCCATATAGGTACTGGATTACTCTGTCTGCCGCTTAATGGTGCTCTTGGCTTGGGTTCTGATTGAACCTTGCTAGCTAAGATACTGCAAAAGCAATATCCGGACGCGTTATAGTGGCTGCATAAAGTATTGAACCTATTTTTCTCTAATATAGCATTGTAGAAGCTGCTTCTCTTAGTAGGGACATAGGACGGACTAGTAGGTCTATATTAGAGAATGGAAGCATTGGACGGATTAATTGGTGATTAGTAGGTAGAAGTTTAGAATCTGCTATAGGAGTATAGGGGGAGTACTTAAAATTAGATATGGGGTACTATTCTGGATCTTTATTATGGCCTACCTAGCTTATATGGTATTTTAAGGTATTACGGTCCTTCTTAACTGCTAAGATCTCTTTAACTTCTTATTCTTTGTCCTTTGCAATCTAAATTAGCGGTGGGGGGTTATTATACTATCCAGGCAATAGGTTGTCTATAGCCTTCCATAGTTAGTTTAAAGAGAAGATAGGGTGGATTTTTATTAACTCTGGTAGCTTAACCTTAAAAGAGTGCCCTACCTTCTTAGGAATCTTATAGGGGCTAGCTATTTAGCAGTCTAGCTTGCGGCTTAGCCTTTAGGTCTTCTAGTTCTTTATTAACACCTATACCTTATCTCCTATATAGAAGTCTACCTTGCAACAATATTAGTTTATATCAGCCTCTTTCTTCTCTTATACCTTTTTTATAATTACTTAGGTGGTCTCCTAGGCTCTATATATTCTCTTAGTAAATACCTAGGCCTTTTTATAGCTAAGGCGTTCGTGGGCTATTATAGGTTCTATAGGTTTATCCCAATTAAAGGATGTTTGTGGTTTGTATCTATAAAGTAACTTAAATAGTAATATTCCTATACTATTATAAGGGAGCGTAAGCTGTGCGTAGTCTATTATAGGCAGTAGTTCTAACTGGTTATCCTAGTAGTAGCTAATAAAGGGGCGGAGTTGCTGGTTAAGGTACTAGTTTATAATTTTAGTTTAGCCGTTGGTCTAAGGGTAGAATGCAGTAGAGAGCTTAATTTAAATTCTAAGAATGCAGCAGAATTTGTTCTAGAAGTCCAATATAAATTAGGGTCTATGGTTAGAGATAATTAACTTAGAAGCGCCATGGATTTAGTAGATATTGTTAATATATATATGGGCCATATCCTTTATAGTTGTAGTCTTAAAGTAAGGGAGGGAAATGGCTTATTTACTAAGTTGGTTAACTACTATAAAGGCTATATTGTAGCCGTGTTTGTTTTTTAAGAATAATTTAAAGTCTATTATAATATGTTGCTAAGGGCGTTTAGGGACTGGTAGTGGTTGCAGCTATCTAGAAGTTTAGTCTTTAGGGGTATTTACGCGTTTATAAGCATAATAATTTCTAATAAATCGTTCTATATTAGATAGGAGTCCTTACTAATAGTAACAAGGTAATAGTAGTTAGTAGGTCTTGTTTTAACTAGGGTGCGCCATAGAGACTTAATAGTAGGCTTTACAGATTAGCTCTGTTTGTAGGTTATTAATATCTAGAACTATAAGCCATTCTTGGTATAAAAGTAGTCCGTCTTCTATTTCTAAATTAAAGTTACCTTTTATAGCTTAATTGCGGAGGGCTTTTAGGGACTTAGCTATGCGGTTTGCGGTTAGGATGTAGTTAATTAGTCCTATTAGTTTATCTAGGATCTCTCCTTCTATAGGTGCCAGCTTATTCCATTTAGGGCTTAGTTTCTTAAGGATATATAGGTTAAGCTGTTTAGGGTAGAGGAGGGCACGTATCCAGTGCTAAGCCTTTAGCTTATTCTATAGTCCCACATCCCATTCTCTCTAGGTAAGGGTATTAGCTTTAGAATTTTGCCTACTAGGGCGGTATATAATTGTAAAGAAGAATTAGGAGAGTATTTTAGCCTACCTGGCCTATTAACCGGTAAGCTGCTTTATTATTATAAAATACTTAAGGGCTTTATAATTAGTATAGACCTTAATTTAAGAGTCTATGCTTTTAAGCTCTGCGCGCTACTAGGACAATAATTATATAATAGCTAACATTTCCTTATTGTGCACTTTGTAGTTACACTTAGCTAAGGCTATTATTTTTAAAAAGAACGTAATAGGGTGCTATTTACTATCTGGGTGTAGCTGTAAAAGGACCCCCACTACTACCCTATTAGAGGCATCCGTTTCTAGCATTAATTTAAGATCTAGGTTGTAGTGATAAAGGATTAAGGAGGAGATAAGTCGGTCCTTTAACTCCTTAAAAGCTTTTATACAGTTATTATTAAAGATAAAAGGCGTGTTATTCTTAGTTAGTTGTATAAGAGGCTTAGCTATAACTCTATAGTTATAGATAAACTAACAGTAGAAATTATAAAAGCCAAGAAAGGACTGGATGCCTTTTATAATATAAGGGGGTTTCTAGTTATAGATTGCCTTAACCTTTTTTAGGTTAACTTTAATCCCTTTTATACTAATAATAAACCTAAGGTACTTTATACGTTTTACTCTAAATATATATTTTTTAATATTAACTTATAGGCCTATATTTTGTAGTCTCTTTAGAACCTTCTTAATATAAACTTAGTGCTTAAGTTTATTATCTAAGTATATAAGAATGTCGTCTAGGTATACTATGTAGAATTTATTAAGGTAGTTAAAAAGAATATTATTTATATACCGTTGGTACGTGGCTGGCCTATTTATTAGTGTAAAAGGAAGAACTTTATACCTATAAGAACTATAGTAGGTATGGAATATTATTAGATCCTCTAATATAGGGTCCATTCTAATTTGGTGGAAAGCTTAGTAGACGTTAAGCTTAGTAAAAATTTTGGCTTGGCTTAGATATATAAGGGTCTTGTTAATTAGGGGGAGGGGGTAGCGGTCTTTCTAAGTAATGGCGCTTAGTTTTTAATAGTTAATATAGAAATAAAGGCCCTTATTAGATTTCTTTATAAATAGGATAGGGGAAGTAAAAGGGGCCTAACTTGGTTTAATAAACCCCTTATAGAGGTTATTAATTAAGTACTATTTAGTTACTTTTAGTTCCTCTATAGTTTGCTAGTAAAGGGGGCTATAGCCTAGAGAGTTGTCGGCCTTTAATTAAATCTTATAGTTATAGGTTTAGTAGAGGGGTAGTATATCTAAGGCTGCTTTTAAGAACGCGTCTCTATAGTTTAAGAGGTATATAGGGAGGAGGTGTTTAACTAGCTCCTTATTAGTTTCCTCTACTAGCCCCTCTTCCTTCTCGTTAATAATCTGGTTAATTTTATATAAGCTAGTTATAAAGACCTTATTGTCCTTCTAATATATATTAAAGTGGAAACCTATGGCGCTAATTGCCGCGATATCTATTATAGGGGGGTCGTGTAATAGTAGGGGCGTCAATGGCCTGGGGAGCCTTTGGCCTATTAGCATAGTCTTTACTCCTTTTATTTCTTATTATATCTTTTAAACGTTATCCTCTATGTCTTATTAGTATATCCTCTCCCCTATTAGCCGGATCTTTATAATTTAAAAGTTATCTATATTACTATCTATTTTACTTCCGTAAGTAGAGTCCTTCTTAACTATAGTCCTTTAGGGGAGTATCCTTATTAGTATAGAGTTCCTACTAGCCTTGCGGCGGGCGTCTTCTTAAGTAAAGGCTAGGTCACAGTCCCTAATATCCTACTAGTAGATAGGGTTGGCCTTTACGGTTAATATCTTATAGTTAGTACGGATTTCTCTAATAAAGGAGGGTAATTTTAGTCTATTCTCCAGCTAGATAAACTGTCTTTATTAAATATTTAGCTAAATATTAAAGTAGGATATCTATTTTTGGTTAAGGATTATATTATAGGACCCTAGGTTTAGGATACAGAAGGGGATACTAAACTAGCATTATCCGTTAATAGCAATATATAGCTTTAAGACATAGGTAACCAGCTTACTGGCTCGGCCGTTATAGCCTTTTACTTAAACAGGCTTCTTTAGTTAGGTAGTATTTATATTTAAGAACTTAGTAACGTTATTTATATAAGCAGTGTTTATAAAGGCAAAGCTATTTACCCCAGTATTAATAAAGGTAGTTATATTAACTCTATATCTATTTTAAAATACTATATATAAAACTATAAAGTGTTTTTTACCTATTGGCTAACTTAGATTAATCTCTTTAAGATTAATAGGATACTCTAGGGGGGAGTCTTTCCCTAGGGTTCTTCTTTTCCTAACTTATTAGACGTTTCTTCTTCCTCTATTTCCTTAATATTATCTATATCCTTTGGCTCTAGGTAGGACGTGGTAAAGTAACTATCCTTTCTATAATTAAAGCACATGACCGTGGCAGGGTTAATTAGGGTGTTGCAATAAGCATTAGCTAAAGGCGTGGTATATGGTAATTCGGACAAGGCTTGTAGGTAGGTAGTTATGACCGCTTTTAGCATAAGGGCGGTTATGGTTTGTCTTCTAACGCTAGCTTCTGTTAGTATAGTAAATAGGTTCTAGTTATTATAGGATCTCTTTAGTTAATTAAAACAAGCATTAATTTATTTTAGTTTTGAATCTGGCAATAAATATTAGGTTGCGAGTTTTTAGTAGGTTAATAGGTCGTCTAAGGCTACTATAATCTTCTCTTATAGTTAGACTGTTAGCTTATTATATAGGTCCAAATAGTAGTTCTTAAGGGGAACCTGGCCTTTGCCTGCTAGGTGTAAGAATTAGGTCTAGAACTTGGCAAAGGATTGGTTTAATTTTATTATTAGGCGGTTATTGTCGTAATAGGCATCCTGTACTTTATTTAGATTAATATAGATAGCAGCTAGATACTATATTATTATTAGGCGGTTATTGTCGTAATAGGCATCCTGTACTTTATTTAGATTAATATAGATAGCAGCTAGATACTATATTATCTTATTAACAAATATAAACCAAATAGGTAACTTGTCCTTAAACTTGGCCTAGAGGTATTACTAGGTATCTCTAATAGTTTAACTAAAGAGGTAGAGTATTTTAGCTTCTTTAGAGGGGAAATGGTTGTGGTTAATATGGAGCTTTCCTTATACTTAGATCCTCTAATTCTTAAAGGTAGAATCTATCCCATTAGATAGCGGTTAAGGGTTAGAAAGCTTAACGGACTTTAATTATTTTATTATTATATCCGTACTCTCTAGTATATTATATTTGGTTAAGTGAATAGGTTAACTAAGGCTTTATAAAGGGGAGGCTGGGCTGTTTTATAAGGTAGTAAGGCTTTCCAAAATCTCCTTTAGAGTCTCTTATATACTTTAGGCTTAAAGATAATTAACCTTTTAATTGGCTGTAAGGGTATAAATCTGCTTATATATATCTGTAATGTTATTATTGTCTTTAATTTCTAATCCTAATTAGATCTTATATTCCTCTTAAGTAAAGGCAGGTCTTTTAAATAAGCTTACTTTAGGTACCATTATTAGCTTCCTAGGGTTTATTAAAATTATATAATTTGGTTTTAATTCTAGGGTTCTTTTAGGGGTCAGGTTAAGTATAGTCTGGCCTATAAAGTGGGATATTATTAGGGCCTTCCCAGGCGTAATAATATAAGTTTTTTAATGTCTAAGTATAACGCATTAACGCGTCGTTGTAGACAAAGGTCTTTTTTTAGGGTGAAATATTATTAAGGCCTTCCCAGGCAATATAGGGAGAGCTTAGTATAATATAACGGGCTTATATAAATGCTTCTAAACCAAAGCTTATAGATTATTACTATATAAGAATACTAAGCTAAGGAGAAGAAGGAGAAGAAGACTGTTAGAGGCTAATAAGATACAAGGGGTTGCTAAGACGCTAGTAGTAGACAAGCTAATAGTAAGCGAGCTAATAGTAAGAAACAGTAAGAAACAGTACTAGATAGTATGCGACAATATAATAGGTGGCAGAATTTGGCAGGTAACGCGCCCTAGCACCGTTATAAGAAGCATAGACCCTATATAGAATTAATAATTCTAGATATTGTAATATACTATACTTAGCCCTTATAGGCCGCTTATAACGTATATACGCTCTACTAGAGCTTACTATCTACCTATACTCCTAATACTCTTAGGCCTTAAATAGGTTAACCCCTAAAGCTTTAAATATAAATTATATACTAAAAATCTGTAGTTTAGTTACTTTTTCTTATAAAATGGATTAGCTAGTATTTCTCTGGTAAGAATTAGACTCTATATCGTCTTGCCTATTATATATAGGTATTTTAGGCTTTCTCTAGTATTCTACAATTCTTTATAGCTGTTAGCCCATATATAATTAGGTTTATATTATTAATAAAGCCTATTCCCTGGGTTGCCCCTTCCTTAAAGGAATTAAGTGGGTTGCTTATAAAGAAAAGAAAGAGTATAGGCGAGAGGGGTAATCCTTATAGTATTCCTATTATAACTATAATAGGGGGGCTCTGGTATCCGCTAAAGACTAATAATATTTATTTCTAGCCTATAAACCCTTAAATAAATTATATAATCTATTCTAGGAAGCTTTTTGCCTAAGAATATATAGGAGGCGCTTATAGGGTATATTATTATAGGTACTACTAATATCTAGGCTAAGTATTAATACTATAAAGTCCTTTTATATCGTCTATGCAGATTTAATAGTAGTAGTAAGTAGCGTAAGTGCTAATAGTGTTAAGTGGCTCTTTTAACCCCTATTTAGCTTTATAGTAGTAAGGCGTGTTTTTCAGCTGTATCTGCTATGTGGTCTGCTATTACCCTTTTTAAGATCTTGCTAAGAGTGTTTTCTAAAATAATAGGGCGGTAGCTTCCTAGGATTAAGTAATTTGCTTTATCTTTTTTTTATAAAATAACTATTATTATAGATTTTCCAAGTTATGGGTAGTAGCCTATAGTAAAGCATGCTTTGGATATATCTGCAAGCTAAGGTGCTATAAGTAGTCTATAGGTCTTTAAGGCCTTATTTAGAATCCTATCTAGTCTTAGTACTATATTATTTAAAAGACGGCTAATAGTTCTGGCCATTTCCTCTATTATTATATTACTATTAACTTATAGGCGAGTTACTAGTATTTTACCTATAATATTACTAAAGTCTGCTAAAGCTAGTTAGGGGAAGAACCTTTCTATAAGGATCTTTACCTTTTTATTATTGTTATTAGTGGCCTATAATTCCTCTACTCTTTATAGGGGTAATAGGTATAAGTCTTCTGCTAGGCGCCCTACCTTTTTTTATACCTATTTTACTATAGCCTAAAGGCCCTTATTATAGGGGAGGCTTAGGTTAGAAGTATGCTTATTTATAAACCGTTTCTAGTTATTCCTTCTTTTTTTAGGGTATTCCTTAACTAGTTTCTTATGTCTTTATATTATCTATTATTTTTAGGGTTGTGGCTGCTTATATATTTCCTTCTTACTTATTATTAGCTGGTAATAAGAACCGCGTATTATATAGACTATGTATGTTATATAATGGGCCTAGTTTTAAAACTGGGCAGTGATTTTCTAGCCTATTTTTAATTACTACCTAGATCCTTTTTAGTCTTTAGTTAATTACCTTAAGGGTAGCTAATAAGCCTTACTTATTTGGTATTGGGTAGATTTCTTCTAGGTCTTAAAGTTGTTATTTAACTATACTAAGGAAACTGTCTATCTTAAGCTTCCTTATTACGTATCTTTTACTATTTAGTTATGTCTTAATATCTAGATAGGGATATAATCTAAAGTAAGTGCCTATTCTTCTTTAGGGTTATACCTTTTAAGTCTGTAGTATAGGCCTTTATCTATAAATATAAGGTTAATTATACTTTTGGTGGTGCCTTATTACTATATAATTGCTTTTAGGGGGGTAGCTAGTTTAAGGCCCTAGATATTTATAGCTCTTAGTAGGTACTCTACCTATTATTTAGTAGTAATATAAATACCCCCCTACCGTGGGTAGTAGAGGTTTATATCTCCTAATAGGATAGACTCTATACCTTTAGTTTCTAATAAGCTTATTACTACTAGAATCTTGTTGGTGAAAAAACAGCCAGATTTAGAGGCTACTACCTCCTATTTTGGGAGGCAGTTTCCCCTCGCTTAGATCTATATCCGTCGCCGCTTTTCTAGCGTGCCAAGCGTGCTAGGGTGGCGGGGTCCTCCATTAGCTCCCTCACCAAACTTAAAAGCGCGCGTAGTATCCTTTCTACGCACCGCTTAAAGCTCCCTAAGCTACCTACGGCGGTTTACGAAGCCATGGATTTCCACTACTTATTTAAACCTGTTTCTACCCTTACCCTTATCCTCTATAAATAACACTCCCTTTATACCATAACCTGTCTTCCGCAGTAGCTATAGTATATATTGCCCTTTTATACTATCACACCATTTACTTCTAATAATCGAATTTTAGGTTTTTTTATTTATAAGATTCTTTGCCTAGCTCTGCCCTTAAGACTATATTTTAACCCCTCCTCCTATAAACCCCTTTTAAGAGTTACTGTTAACAATACCTCCTCTTAAGCTAGCTTTAGTGTGGAAGCAGCTAAGGCACTAAGATACTATATATTTAACTATTATGCTCTCTTAAATTAAGAAATAGCAGGATGCAAATTTAGCTTTTAGCTAGGACTTTAAACTAGGATAGCGGTTCTATTCTAAGCTAGGGTTATGCTCTAACTTAAGCTCTAACTCTAAGGCTGGGGAAGACGCCAATTCTAAGGGTAAATACTTGCGGCAAAGGATAGCGTTTTATAATAGTTAAGGTAGGGCGAAGTTAAAATGGAGTAAATGGTTTAATGCCCTTGTTAACCATAAGTTCTAGTAGTAGAAAGAGTTTGTGTATATCTTAACTAAGGTTTACTTTATAATGCTAATGGTTAGTATTTAGGTTTTGCCTAAAAGTTAGGTCTAACCTAATTGAGACCCTTTATTAGTGTAAGGCTAACACGTTTAAAACATACCTTAAATGGCGTATAAAGAATTCTTGAATTAAGAAGGAAAGCGCAATCCAGGTATACTAGAGATAAATGCTTTATAAGTTTATAGATATAGTAGGCCACAGTATAAACAATGGCGCAGAGCTTAATATATAAGATATACGGTTACTCCCTCTTTCCCCAGAAATTGGGCTTATTTATTATAGTAGATTCTAACCTACTTAACGCCAATATTTAAGTTGGATATATCGGAAAAGGGAAAGTATGCAATATATATGTAGGACTTGTATGTAGTTCTTAATGCCCACTAGACAATAGATATAAAGCCTTGCTATAGTCATTTTTGAGTGTAAATGGCGACAATCCTTCTCCTTTTTAGTGCTACGGCAATACGACCCTAGGCCCTTATTAAAAGTTTAAGCGTAAAGGGCTTAAATAAAGCTCTTTTATATAAATATATTATAATCCTAAGAGTTTATGACGCGAAAAATTATAATCTAACTATAACTGTTGCCCTTATAAGTCTTATGTATATCAAGAATGCTAAAGGTATAGGTAGATGGTATATAGCTACGCCAATCAAAGATGGTATGTATGGCACTAATAGACTTATAGCAAGAGGTTTATTTTCTGTCTTAAAAGTATTCTGGTATTTTGTATCCTATCCTATTTAATAAGCCTTACTATTGCTAATAATGCATTTTGATACTACTATACTTTACTAGAAGAGATTTTCTGACTAGAAATCCTAGCGTATAAAGAGTGTCTTAAAGTGAAATTTAAAAAGAAGAAGGAAACGCAGCCAATATTTTAAGATTTTGAGAAGATGGTTAGTGGGGAAGTGTTAGACACTAAAGCATTCCCTTACTATAAATGCCGCAATTACTATATGTGGTTAGGCCAAGTGGCCAGATTTAAATAATCATTTAAGCTTTACTAACTGTAATGAGCCTCTAGGAGAAAACTAAATAGTAAGTATTTAATTTAATATAAGTGTACTTGTTAACTAAGCTTTCTAGGCGTCCTTACTCTAGAAGAGTAAAATTAGATAATAGGTTATTATAGTAATACTTACTAACGGTTTTATTTACTTGATTTAATTAAACGCAATTTCTAGTTAATATACTTTGGAACTCTATTATAGGATGACCTTATCTAATATGCCGCATAGATAGGGATTTTATAGGATAAGCGAGCCCCTATAGGTCTCACTAATAAGCAAAAACTTTAATTTTAGTTAGAACTTAATTAATACCCTAAGATTCTATAGCTTTACAAGAAACGAGAGCGATATAAGTAAAAGATTAGTAGCTAGGGATATTACCCTATTAATACCGCGAAGGGAACGAAACTATACAACTATTATAACAAAGCTAGACGTAAACTTAATAGTCTTACAACCGTTTTATATAAACAGAAAGAGGACTAGGCCATTCTTAACTTTTACAATACTATTGACGATTACGATATTAAAAGGCAGCTTAGTGGTAACATTAGGATGGACATTCCCACCTATTTAGCTGTATAATATAAATTCTATAAACGTGCTGCTATTACCAAATTGCTCTCTCAGCCGCTATATAAGCTTAAAGAAGGGCACGCTATAAAACTCTATATAAAGTTTATCCGTAATCTTGTTAAGTATTATAATTAACAAGAGAGCCAGCAGGATAAGATCCTAAGTAAGGCTATTAAATCTTAACTTGGATCCAAAGTAGATAAAAGTGTAATAGGCGTAAAAAGAGGTGCAGCTAATATTGATACTGGTGCGTACTAATAGGTAAAATAGTGAAAAGAACAGATTAGCTTAAACTTACCTCTTTAAGAAAGTCTAAAAGTGACGTAAAGCGCGGTTCCATTAAAGGAAGAGAATATTAAAATTATTTAAACCTTATATTCTATAACGTTTACTGATCTAGTTTACCTTATCTATATTAGCGATAGCTAACTTTTAATGTTAAGGTAGACCCGCCCATTTATAAAAAAGGATATACTATAGAAGTACCTTAATAATTATATTACAGAAGGATAGTTTAGGTAGGGTTTCCACTGTAAACATTCTTATTATTTAGAGTAGATTAAAGGACTTAAGTGTTTTAAAAATCACGCAGCCCTTATACATGGCGTATGGCATCTAATTAAGAGGTACTGCTAGGTAAGTTGCCTTGCCTATATAAGAATCCTATACTGACCCTCTATACTAATAGAAAGGCATATAACTAGTAAATCCAGAACCATATGTTCCTTATATATAGGATCTTTTTCTAGTTATTGCGCGCTTATCTTATTATTCTTTATCGCTTTTTATTTTATTTTAGTCTATTATTATTTAATCCTATTCCAGTATTATAGAGCTAGTATACCTTAACTAGCGGATCGATCTTATCTAAAATTTTAATAAAGTTATGCTTATATTAAGAGGCTTAATAAAATACGCCTCCTAACTTATTAAAAGGGATAGCTATAAAGTAGGAAGATTTAGTAACACCTTACTTATTCCCTTTAGAATATAACCCTTGCTAGTGTCTATTTTACACAGGTAATAAGCGTTTACTTTACTAGCAGAGGAGTTAGCTAGCTAAGATTATAGATTATATTAAAGATAAAAATCTCTATTTATTTATACTAGATGTAAAAATTCCCTATAGTTATCTAGTATATAAGGAAAGGTATATAATATTAAATAGCGTTCTATAAAGGCTGCTTCTAATAGGCTAGGAGTAGATTATATATTTTATAAAAATATAAAGCCTATATAGGATAGTAGGGTGTGGGGACTTAATAATTTAGTAGAAGATTAGGTTATCTACTTTTCTAAATTTATTTAGCCCTAGCAACTTGCTCTACGCTATTTTATATATATTTTAACTATCAAGAATTAGATTTAACGCGGCAAACACAACACACGCAGCTGGCTCACAAGGGGCACACAGCCAACCGGCGAGAACGGGGGAAGAACCGGAGGCAATAACAGACTCAGATTTAGAAAGGCTAGTAGGAACACAAGATACAGAAATAGAAAGCTCTACACAAAATAAGTAGTGGCTAGGGAGTAAATACAGGAGATGGAAGTTCTAAATATTTTAGAGAAAGTGGAAACGGAAGAAGTGAGGAGTAAAGGAGAGGCAAAGGACCCCCACTAGGGGTCCGCCACTTAATTATTATATAGTATAACTGCGGCAATATGAACCACCGTCTAGTAAGGCCCCTACTAGACAGTCTAGACCCAGAGAAATACCATATTCTTACTATATAAGAGCCGTATTATAATACCTATATATAATCAATATACTGCCCCTAAGGATTCCAGCTCCTGTATGAACCAAAAGCAGCCATATGTGTATACTTTATAATTAGCAAAAATATTAGCCTTGCCTTATAGTTATAGCAGGCAGTTAACCTAGATATTGTAGTTATAACCATCTAGATATATAGGGGACTAGTATAAATTATTAATGTCTATAACCCTAGGGTTGAAGGGGTAGTATAGATAGAGAATATTATATCTATAATAAGCTTGCTAGAAACTAAATATACGGAGTCTATCCTACTAGGAGATATAAACCTCTACCACCTATGGTAGGGGGGTATCTATATTGCTGCTAATTAATAGGCAGAGTGCCTACTAAGAGCTATAGATAATAGGGGCCTTAAGCTAGCTACCCCCTTAGGTGCAATTATATGGCAATAGGGCACTGCCAAAAGTACAATTAACCTTATAATTATAGACGAAAACCTATACCAGAGACTTAAAAGGTGCTCCCCTAAAGAAGAATAGGCACTTACCTTAGACTATATCCCTATCTAGATATAACTAGATCTGGATATTAAGGCGCAACTAAATGGTAAAAGATACGTAATAAGGAAGCTTAATATAGATAACTTCCTTAATATAATTAAATAATAACTTTAAGACCTAGAAGAAATCTACCCAATACTAAATAAGCAAGGCTCATTAGCTACCCCTAAGGAAATTAATTAAAGACTAGAAAGGATCTAGGCAGTAATTAAAAGTAGGCTAAAAGAGCACTGCCTGGTTTTAAAACTGGGCCCCTATACGCGATATGCATGGTCCGCATAGTGTGCAGCCCTTATAGCCGGCCAATAACAAGTAAGGAGGAAATATATAAGTAGCTATAATTCTAAGGACAAGAGATAATATAAAGACATAAGAAACCAGCTAAAGAATACCCTAAGAAAAGAAGTAAGGAATAACTAGAGATAGTTTATAAATAAATATACTACTAACCTAAGTCTCCCCTATAATAAGGGCCTTTAGACCATAGTGAAATAGGTAAAGAAAAAGGCGGGACGCCTAATAGAAGATCTATACCTACTACCCCTATAAATAGCAGGCGAACTATAGGCTATAAGCAATAATAATAAAAAGGTAAAGATCCTTATAAAAAGATTTTTCCCTTAACTGGCTCTAGTAGACCTTAGTAACATTACTAGTAAAACACTGGTAACTCGCCTAAGGGTTAACAGCGATATAATAACTAAAGAAATGGCCAGAACTATTAGCCGCCTCTTAAATAATATAGCACTAGGACTAAATAGGATCCTAAATAAAGCCCTAAAGACCTATAGACCACTTATAGCACCTTGGCTTACAGATATAGCTAGAGCATGCTTTATAATAGGCTACTATCTGTAACTTAAAAGATCTATAACAACGGTTATCTTATAAAAAAAAGGTAAAGCAGACTACTTAATCCTAGAAAGCTACTGCCCTATTGCCTTAAAAAACACCCTAAGCAAGATCTTAGAAAAGGTTATAGTAGACCACATAGTAGATATGGTAGAGGAATATACCCTACTACCATAAAGCTAAATAGGGGCAAGAAAGAATTGCTTAACGCTATTAGCACTTACACTACTTACTACTACTATTAAAACTATATAGGCTATGCGAAAGGACTTTATAGTATTAATACTTAGCCTAGATATTAGCGGCGCCTATAATAATATACCCTATAAGCGTCTCCTATACATCCTTAGGGCAAAGGGCTTCCTAGAATAGATTATTTAATTTATTTAAGGATTTATAGGCTAAAAAGAAACATTATTAGTCTTTAGCGGATACTAAAGCCCCCCTATTATAGTCGTAATAGAAATACTATAAGGATCACCTCTATTACCTATATTCTTCCTCTTCTTTATAAGTAACCTGCTTAATACCTTTAAGAAAGGGGCAACCTAGGGGATAGGCTTTATTAATAATATAAACCTAATTACATATAGGCCAATAGCTGTAGAGAACTATAGGACACTAGAGAAAGCCTATAACACCTATATAGAATGGGCAAGACAACATAGAGTCTAATTCTTACTAGAGAAATACTAGCTAATCTATTTTATAAGAAAACGTAACCAATCTGTAGATCTTTAGTATATAATCTATATCTAAGGCTTTAGGAGTTAACTGGTTTAAGGCCTAAGGGTATTAGAAGTATAGGTAGACAGCAAGCTCTAATAGAGCGTATATACGGCGCAAGCGGCCCGTAAGGGCTAAGCATAGTATATTGCTATGTCCAGGATTGTTAATTCTATATAGGGTCCATGCTTCCAGAGGTCACGCCTACTATATATAGCAGTTATCCGGCTAACTATAACGTGTGGATCTAGCATTTAGGCCACTAGAGAAACTAAAAAAGGCCCCTCTAAATCACTCCTTAAACCACTCTAAAAGGTCTAAATAGCCTGCCTTAGGAGTATAATAGGTGGGTATAAGCGAACGGCCACAGTACTGCTTAAGAAGGAAGCCAATATTCCCCCCCCTATAACTATATATTAAAGCTAATGTAATGCAAAGGGTGTAAAAGAAACGCAACTCTAATATTATAAAGTATATTAAGACACGCCTAAATAAACTATGGAGGGACCCTAGGGTGCCCTATAGGAGAAGGAACCAATAACCTTAAAGTAGAGAAGATATATTAGGAAAATAGGTAGAGAAAGTAGAAGAAGAATAGTGTGGCGCTAGGGCCTAGGCCTATATAGAGAAGAAAGGGAGACGTGTAAGAGGCCAGTAAAGACAATAGTAAGGGAGAGAAAGGAGCTAAAGTAGAGTATAAAAGAGTACTGGAAAACCATCTACCGTAATATAATACTAGTTGGACTGACACTAGAGAGATAAATGGGAGTTAAAGGTATAGAGGCAGACTTAGGTAAGGGGAACCTAAGCTATAGTATAGGTAATGCTATAGGGGGTAAATACCTAAGGGCTCTAAGAGGGCCTAATAAAGGCAGAAAATATAATAGCAACACTTTTAAGAATAGGAATAATAGGACTAAAAGATTGGCTTTACTAGGTAGGTATTCTAGTGGGTAGCCTAAGGTGCAAATATAGCTGGCTAAAATAGACACTAAAATATATAATACTATTATGCCCTTTACGCACTAGCTAAGAAGCAATACTCTTAGCAGCTAGCACAGAAAACTATAATACACTACTCTTAATATAGAAAGGCCTTAAGGCGGCTACCCGGTAGCTTATTAGCTAAAATATGCTAGACCAGTTTTAGGTTGCAAAGGAAATAGTAATAAAAGGCAAAGGGGTAAGTAATAGGCGCCCCCTAATAACTCTATAGGAGTAGAGTATAGTGTGTAATACTAGCGCGTCCGTAGGTTTGTTATGGCAGCAGTAGTTCCTAAGAAGGTCAAAAAGTAAGGTAGTAGAGCACCACTGGTAACTCGTAGGTAACTCGCAAGTGAGCCCTAAAAGGCGGGGAGACGGATCACGGGGTTTTCTTAAATAGAGTTTTCTCCCTATATGTATATAAGGAGTAGTCCGCATGGGCCCAACAGGGATCCGAATTAGACGTTAAGCAATGAATAATAATAATATATATTTTAACTAAGGCTACTACCTAGCCTTAGCCGCCCAAATCTCTGCAAAACTTTACTTATGCGGTAGAAGAGTGATAAAATATTATTCTATCTATAGCTCTATGCACGACTAGCTTCTATCCCCCTTTAGCAAGATTTTAAATTTATTACGCGCATCCAATCTCGCCTAATTGCCACTAACTGTATATAGTAATTGTAGCGAATGGCTATGGCTGCACGTAAGGACCTTTTTAGTTGCTTTAGGGAATCGCCCTAGTTGGCTAGGGGAATTAAAATTAAAGTAACGTAGAACTTGCCTAATATACGCTTTCTTAACATACGCTTCCTCTTTTGCCTATACCTCCGCCAAAATGTGAATATAACGCTGTCTCTGCAATTGCTGATAAAATTTAGTAGTATTATACGGGTGGAAACCTTACGATATTTAACAAAGATTATAACACTATAGAGGAAGGCTGATTGCGAATAGCTAAAGTTCTTACAGCCAAGTATACGGCTTTGCTATAATTACTATATATAGTTGGTGGTAATTAGGCGAGATTAGATGCGCGTAGCGAATTTAAAATCTCGCTAAAGGGGGGTGGAAGCTGGTTGTGTATAGAGCTGTACTTTACTAGTACCTCTAGATCCTTCCTTACTTCCCAAAGCACCTCCTTTATTTAAGAAGGAAGTTTTTTATTCTTTTCCTTTTGCCTCCTACTGCCTAGAAATACCACCTTCTATAATCTGTTAACCTAAGGGATTAGTGGCTAATAGTATGGTGAAAAGTTATCACCTATAGTTTTAAGAAAATCCTCTTTATTAGCTACTACCCCTTTTTTTATTTTAGCCAGCTCTTCCGTATCTATAGAATTCCACTTATTAAACCTGTTAACAACGTTGCCTTTCTTATTAGGTCTATTATAGTGAATATATATCTAAAATAGCACCTAAAAGAATGACTTAAAATTATGCTAAGCTAAGTATATCTTGCCTAGGAGCACTCTAATCGCTATAAATACTTTTATGCTAGTCTTACCCTGCGCTCCTAAAGGCCCTTCCCACTACTCCTTAATCGCAAGATTAAAGTCAATTAAGAATGCCGGCTAAGAAGGATTGTCGTCTTCCTTATTTATTATAAGGTTGCCTGTTAAAATGTTATATTAGATAATGCCGGCCTGCGTATATAAAGACTTATATCCTTTAATGCCACCCTCTAGTGCAGCAAGTATTGCAGCCCGAGAGCTTGCCTTATAAAGAGGCTTTTTGTAGTCCCTAGTAATAATGCGTTAATGTACTTGATTTAGAGTTATAAGGCGCCTTCTACCTTTAGGCGGAGAGCCCAAACACGTGCGCTTGCTAGGCGGTAATAGGGTGTTAGTGTAGCTGGATAACCTCTTTCTATTAGAACTTCAGTCTTTCCTTATACTTATTTTCATTTCAGCCAATCTTAGAGGCATTATTAAGTCTTTTAGCTTATAGTTTATTACTCTTGTAATATCTAGCCCCTTGCGGATGTTATTGTAAATATTATCTTCTTTACCGCCTATATAAACTGTCTTGTGGTAATAGTACCTGGCTATATTAACCACTTCTTTTTTTGTTACCTTACGCAGCAGTTCGCCTTCTTTATCGCGCTATAGGTACTGCCACAAGTCTTTAATAATAAGGGGTATCTTGGAGGTGTCCCCCTTATAGTGTGCTTTTTAGCAAGTAGTTGCTTAACTAGTGATATAGCGTGCCCGCTTTATGGGTTTGTTAAGAATAAGACACTTGGTCTAATTATTGCGTATAACCTTAATATATCGCTTGCCGTCTAATATTAGAATGGTAGGGTTGAACCTAAGCTGCTCCTTATTTATCTAGAGAAATCCCAATATCGCTAAGGTAAATTGTAGTCCGTCTTTATTAATATTAAATGGCGATAATGCGATGCCTTCTACCTGGTTATACTCCTATAGCCGCATAATAGATCTATAGAGGGTAAAGTCTAGGACAAAGTAATAAGTGTCCTAAGTGGCGAAGACTTCTCTTATATATTTTCCCAAATTAAACCATGCCTGTGAGGCTATATCGGTATTTGGATTACTCTTTAGCTCTCCTAGCATAAGTATATGCGACTAATGGCATTAAGAGCTTTCGCTGGCTATTGGATTATTTATAAAACCGATATCTAGCTTTTGCTTTGCTGTAGACCCTTATAAGGGCTACTTAGTATGTGCGACAAGCGTTTGTTATATCTTTAGGGCGGACCTATACTCCTCTATAAAGCCTAAAAAAGATTTAATTAGGTTATTAAACCACTCTAGGACATTATCTTGCTCTGCGCTTTTAGGCCAGTTATGCCAGCCGCCCTTGGCGTATAGTGGATTGTCCCCTTCCTTGCATTTCTTGAAAATGGCAGCGCTTGCCTCTTTAAGACCTTCTACTCCCCTAAAGAATGCTTTATATAAGCTAGAAATCCCTACGTAAAGAGGGCCTAGCTCCTCCTTTAGAATATAATCTACGTATCTCTTATATTTGGACGAGTTGGTGAAGCTACCTATACTATATAAATGTGGGGTTTGTTAAATATGGAGTGGTAGCGGTTAGGGAGGAGGCGTGGACTCTGTTATAGTGGCGTACGCCTTTTTCTAAATGACCTCGTTAGGTTCAATGCGAAGGATTGTATTTAGAAGAGGCAGGAACCGCTTAATGTCGAAGTTGTTGGAACTAACCACTGAATTAAGTCTTAATAGATTAACAAGAAGGCTTTTATTACTGCCGCTAGATGGCAATAAACGAGAAATGGGAAGGCCCTATAGAGCTAGTATTAGATTAAGTAAAATATTCTTTAGTTCTGTAAGCGTTAGATAGAAACTTGTAATAGGTATATTAGCAATTACCTTTATTACCTATTTAGTGTAATAAGTCTAAAGAGCTAGAGATATCTAGATCTTAATAAGCCAAGTTAAATAAATTGCGAAAGTTATTTAGTCCTTCCCTAATAGGTTTCGTTTTAATTATCTCTAATTAGGAGAGGTTTGCTATTGTAAATAAACGCGCCAAGAGCTACGTCGGGAGGGCCGACGTGGCAGGCAGGTAGGCGGACAAGGAGGGAAGATTAAAGAGGCTAGTATATAACAGATAGTCTAATAGCAGATAAGTGTAGTGAGGTTAAATATATATTAGGTATGTCTTATAATAAGGAAATAACCAAGAGAGAAAAGTGTAAGGAAGAAAGCAAGGTGCAAGTAAACATAAGGATTAGAGATTAGGCGTAGAAAAGTTAAGCCAACCCAACGTGGCTTAGACTAAGGCTTTATAGGTCTTAGTTAAATACTAAGCCACAATAGCCTAAATACAGGTAGGTAGCGTTTTCTGGTCTATAACTAATTATACTTGTATAGACAGGTTACTTTAAGCAAGTATATTATATATATAGAAAGAACCTTTTACTGCAATTTTTATAATTTAAGCTAGCTTCCCTAGTTGCCTCCATAAGCTTCTATATTGCGAGAGCCCTTTTTAAAACAATAAGGTAGTCTAACTATTTAAACTAAATCCTTTTTAGTAGCTTTCCTGGATTTAAACTTCCTATTAATACCCTATAGCTCCTCCGTGTTTAAACCTAGCCGACTTAATAGCTATGAGATAGGTTTTACGGCCTACTATAATATTTCAGCTGACCATTTTAACGTACGTAGTTTATCCTAACTAATTGTAATATAAGGAGCGCCTTTAGTCTCTTTTATTTTAACCGCGATTTTATATATTTTACTATTACCCTATCTATAACTAATAATTTGGACCTATTGCATTATTAGAGAGCTTATTTAATCTTATTATAGTTAAACTAATAGTGGGCGAATATCTAATCCATTCTAAGATAAGTTTATCTCTAGCCCCACTAAATACGAATTATGTTGGCTGATTATGTTTGATCTAAACCCAACTATTATAGTCTGGTGCTATCTACTTTAGTAAGGGGTTAAAGATTAACTTTATAATCCGTTCGGCAAGCGAATTACTTATAATATGCCTTTAAGAGTATAAAAAGGTTAAGAAAGTTAAATATAAGGGGTTAACTTATTAGAAATTTAACCCTAGGTAGTGGCCTATTTATATATTAATTTCTAAAGCCCTAGTATCTATCTGGTTTTATATCCTCGCATCTATTAGCTGGAATAGGGAAGGGCGTATATATCTATATATAGAAATGCAGGTTGATTATTAGGTGACGAGAGCTACTAGAGTATTTAAGTGCGGCATTCTAGAGTACTTAGTTAAATTGTACTATGAAAACAATAGGGCAAATAGGTTTGCCTCTAATACGCGTAATATCTATCTTGTATATTAAGGCTTATATATATGCTAAGCATTTTCCTGCTGCCCCTCTATTTGGATGAAACTAGTTATATAACTGAAAAAACCCCACTTATTCTAATTTACTAAAAAGTATTATCCACGCTTTTTATCAATTACTTAATGGTAACTAGGCCGCATAAAGCGGTAAGTAAGACCTTTACTAGAATCTTAGCAATACTAATACTAAAAAATGCCCTTCCTTAAATGTAGTTTCTATATAGTCAATCCCGTATCTTTCTGATATAGTAAAATCCCTTATTGTTTTCGCCGGAGCCCTTCCGCTCTTATAGATATTACTTATACCTAAATATTTACATTAGATTGAACTAGACACTAGCAATACAATAAAGAATATTTACGAGGTGCTAAAGAAGCAGGAAACTACTTTTATACTATCTTTAGAGCTAGGTATAGATAAATGCATATTAAAGGAAGTGGATTAGAAAACCACTTTTACACTATCCTTAAAGCTGGGTATAGAGAAATGCATGTTAAAGGAAGTGGATTAGGAAACCACTTTTATACTATTCTCGGAACTGGGTATAGAGAAATGTATATTAAAGGAAGTAGATTAGGAAGCTTTGCACCTTTATAGAGTAACTTAGCCGAAGTTGTTTATAAAGGTAGGTAGTAAGCCATCAAATTATACGTAATTTGCTAATAATTTAGCAGCCTCTATAACGCTGGGTTATTTTTCGATCTATAAAAGAGGATGCATATATAGGAACTTAAAGAGACCAGTTTGTTATTCCTATCTAGATCTCAAAGGCGCCTATATATATTACTGATAAAAGCACTAAACAGCAAGTAGAGCTGGCTTGCGGGTATACTGTCCTTTGTGCTGCCGGTAAGCCAGCCGCTATTGGTAATAGGGTGGTGTTTCTTATTCTATTGCCATAGCCGGTCCAAAAGAAAAGCCTAGTAGACAGCTTATAGTTTTGTATTAAGATTTATTGAGTTAAATGCTTTAAAGAAGTTATATTATGGTTTAAAGGATATAAGGAAATTATTAAAGAGGTTATATTGTAGTTTAAAGTCTGCAAGGATCCCTAGTATAGAAGGGACTTTATTCTATATTAGAGTTAATAATTCTCTACTTATTCCGTTATCTGGTGTTGCTAAATAGTTTTCGGCGTCTGTTAGCGGAGTGGGTAGGTTTAGTAAGAAGCTCTTAGGTCTATTCTTAGTATTAGATAAGACTATTATGCTTTTATAATATACCTCCTACTATGCGGGGTTTATTAAGACCCTTAGATTGCCGTAAGTTATTTCTATCTAAATTTGTGGCTAGTTTTTGCTAAATGGTCTGTTTAGCCTAGGTGCCTAGGCCTGCTTAAATGCGTCTTCCTTAAGGTTAGATACCGGTTGTGAAAAGTATTTACAACAGTACTTACTATATAATGTAACTCTTCCCTTATCTATTAAATATAATATGTTAAATGGCTAAGTTCTGTTATCTCTATAGCCTAGTAATAGATTGTGTAAATTATTCTTAGGGTTTCTTAATAAGAAGTTAGAGTTTTCTTAGGCACTTGGTTTTATCTACCTTTACCTATACTATTTCTAGTAGCATATCCATACGCCTCCTGTATATGCGGTATCGGAGCGGCCTTTTGGAACATGGTAATGGGATTTACTATATTATATTAGTTTTACCTTGTAATGCCAGCACTCTACTCTACTAAAAGTAAGTTCCCCTCTCTTTGGGCCCTAAGTCGCTTACTATTTAGTTATTTAATGGTTTTTAATCTTTTTTTTGGAGCTTCCGGAATCCAATTAATCGCTTTATACGTAATAGCCGTAGTAGTACCTAGTAAAGTTAGCATCTATACTAAATTATAGGGATTTTAACTATACTAATGCCTTCTTTAATCAAGCTTTTGGTAAGTGTATAGTATTCTTTAGATATATCTAAGACGCCTATATTTTTAAGGGCTTGGATTAATTTGTTATAGTTAAAACCTACCTTTAGGAACTTCTTTTCCCATCTAAGATTATGGTTAGTACATAAATAGCTACTATTTACTGCTAAACTTATACTCTATCCCCTATCTCTAAAGGAAGGAAGAATAAGACACTGGGCCCTCCTAGCGCCTTACTAATTAAGCAGTACTTGCTTCCACCAGTAAAGAAACCCTCTATCTCTTTAGTGAAGTCTTTAAGCGGGATTTTGGTGTTTAAGCCAATTCCATAAAAGTCTTTGGCTATTGAGTTTGCCGTATATTTATCTTTTAAGAGCTTTTATAGAACTACTTAACCAAATCTACAAAGAAGTTGGTGGTGTACTTTCTCTATTTCAAGAACCAAGCAGATAAAAATAGTATAATTAAGCGGATTTTTAAGAAAGCTCTTCTAATTGTCTATGTAGGTTTTCTGGACTTAAGGGTTCTAGAAAGCCGTCTTTCCAATCTAAACTTTAGTAAGAAATATCACAACCCTAAGGTTAGGCTTAAAACTGCGTATCTTTAATAGACTTAATTGCGAAACACTAGTTTCTTTAAAATTAACCCTAAAAGTTATTTTTTTTTACGAAAGATTTTGACTTTAACTTAGCTTTGTAAACTAACTTAAGGACTTTGTTTACGTTTTGGAGTAACTGCAAAAAAGTTTAGTAAAGAGGTAGTATCTGTAAAATAGGTAAACTTACGCTTGGCTCTAGAAGCGCTAGCTCTTCTTATACTAGAGTAGCTTTAAGTTTCGCAGTAATATTAGTTATTTTATAGGTGTTGTGAGAAGTCCTAATAACGAATAGTGGGCAAAACCTTTTACTTTAAGCAATAGTAAGCTAGTATAGATTTGGGGCACTAAAAAACCTATAGGTTTTTTAGTACCCCAAATCTATGCTAGTATAAAGCAACTCCTCCTGTATACTAGCCTCTTTGGTAACGCGTCCCTAAAGAGTCAAATTAATTACTTAAACTAGACAGACGGGAGATTTTTAGGATAAGTTAATATAAGCTTTAATTAAGGTTCTATACCCTAAAAGCCTTTTCTACTGGGAACTAATCGGATTCTTCCCTATATTTCTTTAAGAATTGACTTAATCCTAAATTTAAGTATGTACTTTAACATTGCTTTACTAATAGCTTAACTATATTAAGCCTGGGTTCTGTTTACCGTTGCAAAACTTAGGGCTTGCTGGTAGAGTTATAAGGCCTATAGGCTAACTAGGCTAAGAATGCAGTTGCCTTCTTTTCTTTACTATAATGCACGCTCCTCTACCTGCAGCTGCTGCGTACGTTTGTATAGTGTTTATTTATTGCCTTGTAATTTTCCGTACTGTCGCCCTGTGGTATTATAAGCTATAGCGCCTTTAGTGGCATCTTGTCTTTAATATAGTATTTCTTTTCCTTATCCCCGGACTCGTAGTTGCTGCCTTAATTGGGTGTATAAAGCACCGGATTATTTATCTACCTTAGAACACACCACAACCAATAGCTATATTGCTAAGATCTTTATTAGCGATTATATTAGCTGCTAAGGTTTATAAGGCTACTATACTAAAGGAACTTACTAATAGGAAGCTAGATCCAATCTCTATAGGGTTTTATTAGCATGTCTATAAAGGGCCACTAGGTGGCCTATATTACTATTCTTCTCGCTTTTCTACTCTAGGGCTTAGATATTAGGCGATTCTTCTTTATATTGCGCTAGCTACTACTATGCATTCTAGTAGCAGTAGAAAGTTTTCTAGTATATATCTTATTTGCTACAATTCCAGTCTTTAAAATATAGCAAGTGGGCGTGGAACAATACGCGCGGAATTGAAGATTATTATAGGTAACCTTAAGGGTTGGAATACCTAGCATTATTCTAGCTGTAGTAAGTATAATCCTTCTTACTATTTATTAGACAGATTATTTCCTTTTAGTAAGTAAATATATAGCCTCTAAAGATATCCGCTAATAGAGGCTAGGGGGAGTGCATTATAGTATATCTTATAATATTTTCCTTAGACTGCGCAAGGGTTTTAAATTACATATTATAGGATATTCTAATAATTAAAGACGGCGAATCCGATATTTTATTTAGAAGAGAGGACTGAAAATAAAACTATATCTATCCGTTATCTATTTAAGCATCTGTTAAAACCAAAGCGGACTATCTACGCCTTATTCTTAGGGACTTCTTTACTAACTTTACTTCTAATTTTGCATCTTTATCCTTAACACCTTTATTCTTATTGATTTTTAAATATTTTATCTCTGCCATTATATATTGCAAATAGTATTTATATTTGTTATTCGTTGCTACGGTATCTGTAGCTGTGGTGCTGTCTATAATATTTAGGGTGTTTGTGACAGTATCTTAGGCGGACTTTGTAATAGATTTTAGAAAGGTATTCCTAACCTTACTAGTAATGTTTATGGCGGCGTTAGAGGTGGCTTTTATATTTACAATAATAAGGTTACTTGTGATAGTTATAGTAGTCTCTAGTCTCTTCTTTTAATATTTCCTAGCCCCCTTAATCGTTTCCTCTAATCTTTGTTTACAAAGATTTAAAGGAGGATAAAGCGAATCTGCTATAGCCTCTATGTCTTTATAGCTAGAACTAAACTTATTAGCCTTCTTATTATAATAAAACGCTATTGCCCTTACTATAGATATATAAAGCAGAACTAGAATGTAAAATAGTAGAACGCCTTACTCTTTAAATAGAGTATACTTCTTTTGTAATAAAGACAGAAATGCTATATAGATTTTGTAAACTGTCTAAGCATAGCTTTCTTTGCATACTAGATAGCTGTAGGGAATTTATCTAGTAAGACAACACCTAGTATAGCCCGCGATTTCACAATCTCTGCCTATTTAAAGTTAATTATTATTGCCTGGCTAATCTCTATATTCTAAAGCATATTATAAGGCATTGTATCTTGGTGTAATACTCCTAGCTAATATACAGCCTAAATTAAGCGCTTATAATCAACCGCTGCCCCCGCTCCTATTCACGATTATATAGCTATGCTTTTGGAACTAATAAGTACCATATTTAACGCTTTTTTCTTTCTAAGTTAGACTGTTTGAGCCCTTAGGAGTAAGGATAAAGTGTACCTTAATCTACTACCCGCTAAAACGTTTACTAACTAACCCAGACCTCTTACATTATACTGCTATTAAGAAAATACCTATCCTTGTTAAATATGCCTAGAATAGAAGAGTATTATATGCTCTTTAAAACGTCCGAAACTGGCTATAATAAAATGGTTGGAGTCTTTCCTAACGCTTGGGGAAAAGAACAGTTTAAATTTATTAAAGTAGGTTATAAATCTAGGTAATTTCTAATAGATCTTAAGCTTTATAGGTTTTAAAATAGATCGGTTTCCGCTATAATCTACCCACTAAACCCGAATACGCTCAAGTCCTAATAAATTTTCGCATTAGTAGCATTAAAAAGCAGTTATATGCTCTATTAGAAGCAGTAGGGCTAATACAAGGCGGGGAGCAAATTATAGAAGATATAAACGCGGTAAAATTAAAGGTTAAACAGTTAAAGTTACTAGAGGGGTCTCTTAGCGACTTAGAAAAGAGCAACGTAGAGAAGGGTTTATATGCTCTAGGCTTTAAAATAGGGTTTAACCATATAGAATATCCGTAGTATATATTATATGTCCGGGAAAACCTGCTATTCGGCTACTAGATTATAGTAGTAGTGGGTAAAGCGAAACCCTTAGAGCATGGCTTATTCTAGAGCATGGCTTTAGCATAAACCCCTTAGCCACTATTAAGTCCTATGCCCCCTAACTCCTTAACTAGTTTATTTAGATTCTTACTATCTCTAATAATATAGCGCTATCTATATCTCTAGCTACGTCATTATATTCTTTATCTAAAGTAGGTGTATTCTATGGGGGGGAATCTTCCTTTTAGAACTTTACTAGAGTTAACCCCTAAAACTACTCCTTCTAAGGAACCTTATACTTAATAATAGGGAGACCATCTATTGCTTTATCTACGACGATAGTAAGGTTATAATGTAGCGGTCTAGTCCCAGGAGCCAAGGTAAAAGTTTAAAGCTTACTATAATACCATTCCCTATCTACGTTAATACCAATCTTCTTGCCTCTATGCTTTATTAATTAAAGCTCTTGGCAAATTTTTAGCTTAAAGCAATATTTATTTATCTCATTTATATTCTTTAAAGAAAGGATGGCACGTTCCTATAATGCACTAATAAGAGCCCTTACTTTATTATCACTCTTTATTACCTTCTTATAAAGTTCTCTCGCTGTGGCGTTATTAATATTCTTTATTATCTTAAGGAGAGGCTCTACTTTACACTTAAGACTGTTCTTATATAAATACGAAGTTGCGAGTAATATAAGCTTAAAAGGTATCTCAACGTTTAAATAGCTGCGTATTGTTTTTAATAGATCTAGATCTACGTAAAATTTTGGTTTAAATGGCTATACCGTATTATCTCGGAATGAAACCCCGGGGGCAGTAGCAACAGCAGTAGTGGCGGCGGTAGTAGTAGTAATAGGAGGAGGAGGATAAAGAGGAAGATAAGGAGGATAAGAAGGAGGAGAAGAAGAAGGAGGAGGAGGAAGAGGAGGAGGAGAAGGACCAGGAATATTTGGCATAATTCTCGGTTTCTGAGTTAAAAGATGCTAGAAAGAATAAAGTTGAGATATTCTAACACTGGGGAGCTAGACACATAAATAACCACTAAAGCCATATTATATTAAATTGCAGGACTAGACCTATACTATAGAAGGCTCTTTTAATCTAGATTATATATTTAGCCTGGAAATTGTCGCCGTATATATTATGCTAATTCATTGTTATATGTTTATATATCTGCTTAGTGTTACCCAATGCTTAACCTCTAAGGGGGTATATATGTAAGCTTAAAGAGATGCTACTAAATACCATTTAATATAAAAGGAAGGCGCTTATACGCCAGTGGGAGGCCTGATTTTATAGCTATATATTATATTTACACCTTAACTATTTAGATAATCGTTATGGCGCGGCCAGCACGTTATAAATAATAATACTAGGTTAAGAATTAAGTGTATTAAGACTTAGCGATGTTAAGGATCTAATTTAATAATTGGCATTCTTATACTAATACAAATGTAAAGTCTCCAGTCTTAGGGGTCTTGGTTTTATACGTATTAAAATCCCTAACTAGCTTTTAAATTTGCTAAATAAGAATCCCCTATTATACGCAACTAGGCCCTCTTGCTACGTAGGCTAAAAGAAACATTACTTTAATAGCGATACGGATGATCCTACCCTACTACTAGATAGCTTTAATTTCGACGATATATCTTTATAATTACTTAGGAGGAAAGAGTTGGTATTAGCTTATAGTAGCTTATAGGTAGTCAGCTAAACCAACCGCAGTTTTTATTGAGCCTATACTCTCTATGGGGAGCGTTAATTACCTATTATAAAATAATAAGAAAGGAGCTGGCTCTTACATTGCTATAATATTTGCTAGATATCTTTTCTGTGTTTCCTGGTATTTTATATAGTAATGTTAACGGTTAGGTTAGGTTTTAAAAATAAGGCCAAAACCAATCCAAAATACAATTTTAAGGTTTGAACCGGTTATAGAACTAGTTAAACTAGATTAACCAAATAACACGTCTTAAAAGTGTTTATTTACAAGTTTTAGCGTGTTTTTTTGGCCTTGGCAGAGGCTAGCCCTATTTAGGTTATAGCGCTTGTCCCTATAGGGTAAGGCTTAGTAGGGGCTTATATAGAGGCTTATACAGAGGCTTATATAGAGGCTTATTTTTATGTTATGGCTAGAGCTATCTGGTTTTATTAATAACCGGTTTATTAAAATACCTAATAACCGATCTAAATTAAGCCAGTGAAATTGATAAACTAGTTACTCTTAAGATTCTAGTTAAACTAAACCAATCTAAAGAGTAACCTAACCATTGATATTACTGGCGGCGGCGTACACCGAATTCTTATAGGAAATTTGCTATAAGTTCTATTCTTTAGTTTTTCCGGCCTTAACAATATACCGCATAGAGATGCCTCCCTAAGGAAGTCTGGATAGTTTATAGCCTGGATTAAGATCTCCTAGCTTAAGGGAAGTATAGAAACTACCTACTTACTTCTAATTTTCAACCTCTTATTCCGTCTTTTCTTTTTATTCTCTTACTTTTTGTTCTCTTACTTTCTCTCCTATAGAGGCAATACGTTGTTAATAAACGATCTTAAGGGTAATATAAAAAGGTAGATGGAGCTTTACTTATAGAATTGTTGCTATGCAAGTTTAACCTAAATCTTTTGTCTTTTACTAGGATCCTTTACCTCTAACTATTTATCTCCTTTTGCTCGCGATGCCTCTCCCCTTAGTCTTAGTAACTTTACTCGTCCTCTAGACTACTGGTTACTTGTTTACTGGTTTTACAATATCTTTTAGTGCTTATTAGAGAAGGATCTAAATCAATATAATAGGTTTCTATAAAGGGGGTATAAAGTAGTACTCTTCTTTATAAGGTTATATAGTTTGTTCCTCTAAATTATAAGGCAAGGCGGGCCTTAATTAGGTAGCAAAATAGTCTAAAGGGAGAGAAGAGGTTATAGAACGCCTATGGAAATAACTTATTAGCAGGTAGAGGGTTAGGTATATAGTTGCTTACCTAAAAGCTAAGTGCAGTTGGTAGCACTATAGCCTTTACTATAAAACACAGACTGTAATGCAAATAAGGTCTTTATTAGATAGGATATACAAATCTTAGGAGTCTATTTATATATATAGAAGACCTAACCGGCCTAAAACCAAAGCTCTTAATGCTAATTATAATGGCAAGGCGCAGATTGTGGTGTGTATTAACTAAGCTAGCTTAAGTGTATATATATAGTCGGTAACGAAGACGTGTTAATGCCTAACTAATACTAGTGTTGCGGGTGACGAAGATAAAGGGTTTATAGTTTTTTTTTCTATTAGTTGTAATTGGTTTGTTAGAGTAAGCAGCAGCTATTATAGGTAGTAGGCTAAAACTTAAAGGGGATTTTGGCGCTAGAGATATAAGACATCTAGGCGGATTTAGGAAATGTTTTTAGCTAGTAGTCAATTCTGGGCACGCTTTATTCTAACTCCTAACAACTCTTAGCTGTTAATAGGGTGGTATTTATATAGAAGCTTCTATTACGTTACTCTATACGTAAGTCTATATAAAAATATAAACACATAGTTAGATATCGGATTAGTATAATAGGATTATATTATATAAAACAAATTATGAAAGAGTAGTTAAGAATCCATTGGTAATAGTAGAGACGCTACTCCTATAGAAAGTAATTAACTAGTATAGCTTGGCTAGAAGTATTAAATTCCAAGGCCGCCTTTACTTTCGGTTCGCGATATAAGACTTTAACTACACTCTTTTAACCGTTACCGCAATAAGCGCCTATTGGCTGCGATTAACAGCGATGCTTTTAAGATGAGATAATACAACCATATAATTAAACTACGGCAACAGTATAATGGTAACCTTTAACTACCTTGTCCTAAACGTTAATTTGCATATCCTAATATGCCTAAAATATAGCCCTGGCCATTGCTACAAATTATTAGTAGTATATAGTAAAAGTAAATATTAGTAAACTAACATTGAACTAGTCCAAAGTCTATTATCGACTGCATTATACTAATGTAGTTGTGCCAATAGGAGCAAGGAAACTATAGCTTTCTATTAATATCAGCTTAAGAAAATATTAATTAGAGGTAAAAACGTACAAATTATTAAGATCAGCGCGTAGTGACTAGTACTATTACTAAAATTACGAAGTGTAGGTCGTAATGCAAAGAATTTAGTAGAGAAGGTATGGGGTTCTTAGCAGCCTTTTATATTATAGCACTAACTTAAGACTTAGCTTCTGGCGTATAAAGGATAGCAAAGGGCGCGCTAATTGCGGTGTACTTAGGCTTAGAAAGATTAACCTAACCTATATATATATACGCAGCAGGTAACAAAAACCAGTAAGTATCTATCTTAGAATTATTAAGGCTAGATTGCGGACAGGAGGTGCTACCGATATATATTTAAAGACTATAAGGCTATAGAAAACTTGCGTAAATACCGCCTTGCGCTTAGCCATACTCCAGACACTTATAGAATATAGGGCCGCTGTTAGTATTGCGGATAGTAAAGATTAATAAAGGTTAAAAATAATATTTAAGGCTTAAATTAGGATTGCTAGACAGTATAAGACAAGAAGACGCTATAAATATATCTATAAAAGCCTATTCTGTGCCGCCTTTAAGTTCTTTACTCTGTCGCCGGTTTTAGTAAGCGTATGCTACTTAACGACAGCATTCTTAGAGCAGGGCGTAAAACAGAAGGCACTAAATATAAGGGAGTTTAGGGAGAATTTGTATATACGACTGCGGAGGGCAATATATAAGCATTTTGTTCTAAATAGAGACGCTAGTTGTAGAGCTACTTGCCTATAAGTATTACCTTTAGGATTAAATTAGAATTGGTAGATAAAATTAATGGCTGCATATATATTATTTAGAGGATGCTATATATAACAAAAACCGGTTAAAGGTCGCGTGCTATATGCCGTTAGTAGGTCTTATTATAACTATATATAAAGTCTAGGCTACTAAATATTATAAAGGGCGGGAAGGGCGGTGCAAATATATTTATATAGAATAAGATATTAGGCGTCTAATGCATATAGCGGCCTGTATAGCAGCCATTATATATGTTAATTATAGGATGTTATACATAGCGGAGATCGTTTAAAGGTTATATAGTATAATAGTTCCTATTAGAGCATACGTAGGGTTTAAATTGGGCTGCCAAATGTTATAAAGGATGAAAAGGGGCGTCATAAGCATGCCTATAGAAAATAGGGGTTAGCGGTATATTTAAGGCATTAAAAACATTACCACTAAATCCTTACTAATAAAAATAATAAAGCCTAAGCGTTAATAGTAACGTTTACTTAAGCGTTAGGGCGTTAAATATTTAAGGCTCGTTTTAGATGCCAAGCATTTTAATATTTATGCATGTTTACTGCCTAGTGGAGGTTAAAAAGCAAAAAGCCTAATAAAACCTGCCCCTCTAAACCGCCTGCCCTACCACTAAGTTAAATTTCCCGGCAGCGTCCACACCAAATTTGGATATAATAGTGTAAGTATAAGTAAAAACAAACCGCCCAAGAAAGCTTTCCTAAAGAGTAATATTGTTATACCTATTATTAAAGAGAAGTATGCAGACCTCGCACGGTCTAGCCTTAAGAAGATAATTGAGAATATTATAAAAACTAGCAAAATATTCGCTAACCTTTTTATCGGTCTAGGGGAGACCAGGGAAAGCTCTTAAGCGCGCCAACGTGCTATAAATATACGTTTACTTTAGCCCACTTCTATAGTAAGTTAGACGGCTAATATAAACAAGATACTAGGATTAAAGATACTAGAAATACTTTATAGACTAGGGGTTAAAGTAGATAATGTTTCCCTTATAATAGGCCCAACACTCTATTTTACGGGGAAATATACTCGGATATATTACCTATATAAGTCGGTTATTTGCACATTGGCATTTGGCTATTATAGGGACTTATAGGTCCTAGATAGTAATAAAGTTCTAAAGGTTAAGAGCGGTTAGGGTTATTACTAGGCCGGGCCGCGATATATTAAATAAAAAGAAAGCGGAGGCGGTATTAGTATAATTATAACGGTTTCTCTTATAAGCTTAGGCGTTACTACTAGTTCTACTTTATAAATAGTTAAATAATTATATTGTGTTAAGAGTTTAAAACTTAGGTATAGGAGTAATCCTTATATACCTATTACAGAGTATTAATCTTGTCTTTTTACTATTGCTGCTTTCTAGTAGAATATTAATGGTGGTATTAGCCTTATATCCCCATTCCAGATTATTAAAGCTTGTCTTTATATTGCCGCTGCTTGCTAATAGCATATTGTGTTATAGTGCTGTAATGTAAGTAGGCTAAATAACTACATTGTGGTATAAAGAGGAGAAGAAGATGGAAAGGGGGTATTATATATAAATAGTAGGGCCAGCCCGCCAAGGCGCTAATGGTGGGCCAGCTAATAGTAGGAAACAGTACAAGACAGTGTATAATAGGTTAGTGCTGTGATAGTACTCCCCTCCCCTAGAAGGTTTGGTCCCTAAACCAAATAAATAACTCTAAAAACAGGTAATGTGCGGGGGCTGGTTTTTATCGTAAAGATGTTAGTTCCGCTTACCGCCCTTAGCCAAGCCAATGGCGATTTTCTATTCTGGGGATAGAAAATCCTAATTGGTTAGTTTAGTGAATAAAGTCGGCAGAACTCTATACCGCCACCGGAATTAATCTGTGTGGCGTTTTGCGGCGTTCCTTAGCAAGAATCTGGCTAATTAGATAACTTTAACTGGCGGTTAAAGTTCTATAACATCTTAACCACCACAAATTAATATTGTGGTCGGCTATAACCTTAGTATAACTTTTCCTTATCTTATGCCTAGTCTGGGGGTCTAGGCTTCTTAGGGTATTGTTTATAGAACTTATATAGTACGCGCTCGCACCCTTTTAGGGACTTCTTAGGTTCCTAGGTTTCTTTATTATAATACTTCCACTTAATATAATATATTAGGCTATACTCGTCCATTTATTTATTATATATATTAAGGATCTTTTTAAATTCCCACTTGTCTATAATATTGCTATTATTATCTCTTTTAGCTATTCTTCCTGTAATATTATAACGTTCCTCTTTGTTAATGCGTGCTTAACTAGAGATCTCTTTAGGGAACTAGAGGCGGACTTTTAAAGTATAGAAAGATTTATTAACGTAGATGTGGTTTAGGAGGTTAACTATAACTGCTCCTCTATAGGTAGCTAGGACGGGCTAGGGTTTGTCCTAGTTATTATTCTACTTCCTCTTAGGCTGGTTAGTCTTTATGTTTTTAAGGCTGACTATAACCATATTATCCTTTTTAAATATTATACCTTTGTCTCGTTTTATATTAGTGTTGTCTTTATAGTGTTGCTGGGAGATATAAGCTAGGGCTTTAAGCTGGGTTAAGATGCGCTTAAAGTGGTTAGTAATAGTATCAGCTTATAGGTACTCCTTCTTTGTATATATAGATAGGGCTGATGGCTAGGGGCCCGCTGGTTTAATACCCAGATATAGGTTATAGCCATAGTTAATAAAGAATGGTGAGATTTCCGTGGTCTTATTAATCTGGTTATTTATGGCAAACTTAGCAAGGGGGAGCCAATCTACTTAGTTGTCTTAGGTGAAGCTTATAAAGGCGCGTAGGTACTTATTTATTACTGCATTAATAATCTTGGTTTGGCTATCTATTTTAGGGTGCTATGCGGAACTAGGGCTTAGGGTTACCTTTAGGCGCTAATTTAGGCGACGCTAGAAGTTAGAAATAAATAAAGAGCCTCTATTAGAAATAATAGTATTTAGAGCGCCGTGTAACTTATAGACAGTATAGATAAATGCTTTAACAAGCTCCTTAGTATCTAGGCTAGTAATAGGAATAAAGTGTCTTATCTTTATTAGGTAGTCAACAACAACAAAGATATATCTATATGTTTTGCCGTTATAAAGGCACTTAGGCAGGTCAACAACGTGGTTAATAGAGATATTAGTCTATAGGTGGACTGGTAGTTCTAATAGTTTTAGGAAACCAGGCAGTGCTAAGCGTGGGGTCTTTATACGGAAGTAGAGAGCGCAGTCTTTTATAAAGGTAGCCGTGAACTGTGAAATACCTAGCTACTAATAGGTTTAATTAAGGAGGCCTAGCGTCTTAATGCAGCCTAGGTGGCCCGCAGGACCTAAACTATGTATACAGTATATGACTTCTAGTTAGAGTTTAGGTGAATTAGGGATAAATACTCAATTCCTATAGTAGATTAGGCCGTCAACAATTAAATATTTAGATTTATTATAGCGGAGTAACTTCCTGATCTGCTTAGGCCAGCAACATGCTTTACAGCCTTCCCGTTCGCGTAGTGCAGCCAATATATCCCTAGCGAGTTTATTCTCCTTATAGGCATTCTTAATAAGCTCCTTAAGGGGTTTTTTCTTAGGCTCTAGGTCTATTACTGCGATAAAGTCTTTAACACTCTAGTCTTAGGATTTGCTCAGCAGCTCTTCTAAAATAGTGGGGTTGACTTTTTTTTATAGTAAGACAACGCGGTCTTAGTGTTATAGACGTTTGTTACCAGTATTAGCAGGTGCTACGCCTAGGAGACGGCTAAGAGCGTCTAGGATTGTGGCTTTAGTACTAGGCCTATAGGTAATAACAAAGTTAAACTAAGAGAGGAACTTAGCCTATCGGACTTAGTGCTAGTTTAGTTATTTTGTTATTATAAAGGTCTAAAGGTTCTTATAGTCCGTAATAATCTTAAACGGTTGCTTAGTTCCTTATAGTTTAGGGCGCCATTTTTCTAGTGCTTTTACAATTACTAGGAGCTCCTTATTGTATATCTCATAGTTATATTCTAGGGCGGAGTGCTTAGCAGAGAAAAATGCAACTGGCTTAAGTTTACCATCTTCGCCAGCTTGGTAAAGCACTCCTCCTAAAGCCTAGTTTAAGGCGTTTGTCTCTACTACGGTTTTCTTTATATAGTTATAGTATACTAGGACCGGTGCTGTAGTAAACGCTGTCTTTAGTGTCTGAAAGGCTTGTGCTTAATTAGGGCCCTATAATTAATTAGTACTCTTCTTTAGTAGCCTAGTTATGGGTTTAACAACTACAGAGTAGCTTTAGATAAATTATTAGTAAAAGTTCGCGAAGCTAAGAAATTGCTATAGTTTTTTAATTAACGTTAGGTCCTTCTATTCCTATAAGGCCTGCACCTTCTTAGGGTCCATAGTTATGCCATTAGTTAAGATAATTAAGCCGAGATATTTTATTTTAGTAGCATAAAACTTAGACTTATTAATGTTAATCTGTAGTCCGGTATTGCCAAGTCTCTAGATAACTTTATTTATATATTTAGTGTGCTTAGTGCGTGTTTTAGAGAAGATAAGGATATTGTTAAAGTAGGTAGTACAGTAGTCATTAAGGGCGTTGTATAAAATATAGTTAATATAGTTCTAGAACATAGCGGGCGCATTATAGAGACTAAATAGTATAACTAATATCTTATAGAGTCCGAACCGGGTAATAAATGCTATAAGCCACTTATAACCTTCTGCAATCTAGATCTAGTTAAACGCAGTAATTACGTTAAGCTTAGTAAAGTACTTGGCACTATAGAGTGCATTAAATATCTTGTGGATTAGTAGCAATAGGTACTAATTCTTAATAGTAACTGTATTTAGGCCTTAGTAGTTATAGCAGATTTGTACGCCACTACCAGGTTTTACAGTAAGGAGAAGTGGTATAGCGGCTAGTAAGGTTAATTTACGGATAAAACCCTTATCTAGTATCTCGTTAATCCATTTCTTTACACAACTAAGTTTAGTGGGTAAGAGTGGTCTGTTTTTATAATATAGGGCCTACTTTCTAGGCATAATCTTAATTTTATGGTCCTATGGTTAGTGAGGGGGCAACTTATCTATATTCTTAGGGAGGAAGTGTTTAATATATTCGCGAAACTCTTTTAGTAAGCGTTATAGAATATCTTTATAGGTTAATCCTGGTTTGCCTTTTAGGAATTTCTTAATATTAGTGTTAACTATCTTTCGGCGTAGAAACTTAGGCTTAGTTTTTAGGTTTGTCTTAAGGAAGTTATAAAAATAAGGGGGTAGCGCTTTACAGGCTTCCTCTATTATATAGTCGCCTTCTACTAGCTAGCGGAAAGATCTTTCTAATAGGTTTGGTACTTCTATTAGGCCTATAGGCAGCTCTTTAAGTAGCTATTGGTGTTCTTCTTGTTTAACTAGTTCTACTAGCTCCGCTATATAGATCCTTATTACCTTTACGTCTTTTTGTTTATAGAACTAGGTAAAATTAACAGTATAAGTGCATCTAATGTTGTCTAGGTTGGGGCGTATCTAGTTCTCTGGTGCTATGGCTAGGCTAGCATAGCTTAGTTAGCCTAGGGGGGCAGAAATAAGGCGGCGGCCCTACACGGTACGCGTAGGAGACGGGTATAAGGTTAGGCGTTATAGGGGGGAGGTCTTAATTGCTCTAGTTTTGGTTTTAGCTATAATATCTTTAGCTATTATATATATGGTCACATATGTATATAGCAAATAACTTAAAGTTAGGTGTCTTGTTGGCTAACCTAGGTTAAGCGGGTATATATAGGGGACTTATAGTTCTGGTAGTATTTGTTTTTTTAGGGATAGGGTAGTGGTCCAGTCTTCCAGGATCTCCGCTTTATTTATTATATATATTAGGTTACTAGTGTTAGGCACCTTTTCTACTATCGGCTAATAGTATCTAAGCGTTGGCCTTGTAATGCGTCTGTATGGTACTACTCAGTTATAATTAGGAATGTGCCATAGGAGACAGTTGTAGGCATAGTAATTAGAGTTAAACTTAAGCTCTAAAGCGGGGAAGTTTGCCCTTAGGTTATATTTTTTAAGCTAGGGCATTCCAAGAATTACTAGTATAGAGGGTGATAATTTTGTGACGTAGAAAAGCATAGATTCTATATAGTGGCCGATTATTATTTTTGCTGTAAAGTAGTGGGTAATAAAGCTAGATGGGAGTCTGTTAGTAAGGTAGAGTGGTTTTAGAACTAGGAGTCTTTTTATTATAATATTATGCTTTTTTATAAGTAAGTCTTTGTCTGCAAATGCTGGTACTATACTACTGGTGTTAACAAGGCTTACTATTTTAATGAAAACTTATAGGAGTGGGTTGTATAGTAAGGAGAGGTAGGTCTAAATAAGAATGGTATTTCTATTATTATTTACTGTTCTAAGGTTAAGTGGTAGTTAACTTAGAATAAGGTCTAATTAATCTAGTAGCATAAATCTAATCCTTTTATCCTCCTCCCTGTATAGTTCTAACCCTTAAAGGCAACTTAGTTTAAGGGTTGGCCTTTTAATAACTAACTTATAGGGCTTAGCTAGTGGCTATAGTCTTGGCTGGTGTGTTCTAACGTATTAGTCTCCAACGGTGTATATATGCTAGAGGGTACTTTACTGATAATATAGCCGGTCTTATAATTAGTAGTAATATAAAGCACTTATCTATAGTTCGCGTATAGGACCATCGGCTGGGGCTGTATTAGGGAAGGCTATTGCGGGGGCGGGTTTCTATGTCCGAACTTATATCCTCATCCGCAGTTACTGTTTTAGTTACTATCCCCTCTACTAAAGAATCCGCTACAGCTAGGAGGGGGTTGGCGTGGTGGTATTAGAAGGGGATTTGGGTTTATTTTAGGGTTATAAGCATTTTTTTAGTGGCCAGGTTAACCATATACCATATAGAGTTTGTTATCTATATAGTGTCTTTAGACATTGTTAGGGAGGCTACTACTACCGCTACCAAATTTAACGGCGTTAAGGTCTATTAGGTCATTCTATAGTACCAGTGCTGAGGTATTGTTATTAGGTAATATAGGTCAATAGCCGCTAGCGGTACTTAGCTTAGTAGTATTTAGCTTTATATAGTGGGCATAGTTCTGTAGGTTATAAGCAAACACGTCCATCTGCTTACTCTAGCCTTTATAGTCAGCATTACTGATCTTATAACTAAGGGTAAGGGCTAGGTCTTTTATCTTTAGTAAAATATTCTTCTTAAGTAAGTCCACTTTTTATTCCTTAGTCTTGTTTACTTTAATTATTAACTTATTAAGCTCTGCTTTCTAGGACTAGTAGTTATACTCGCCCTAGCTTAAGGTATCTAACTTATTTTTAGCCGCTTGGGTTGTATTAATGGTCTTATAGTGCTTCCTTATGTATACGAGCATAGACTCTTAGTCAGAGAAGGTCCATTTACTTAAGTTGTTTGGGTATATGCGTAGTATATCAAGGCTATGCTTAATATAGTTATAGGCCTTATCTATTAGCATATCTAACATATAGAGGATTTCGTCCATTAGAGTCTTAAAGCACTTTATATCTCTCTAGAAAACGCCTTAGATCTTTATTTCCTATATCTTAAATTTTTCTTATTTTTTAATTGGTGATCCCTTGCCATTAAATAGGGTTGGATCTTTTGCTTTATACTTTTTTCTATAGGGCTTAGTTAGAAGAGGGGAGCTAGTAACTATATTCTTCTTAGCAATAGTCTGGGTAAGTATAGTAATCTAAAAGCTTAGACTTTATATAGTCTTAGTATATGCAAGAGCTTATTATTTGTTTTGTTATATACGTAGTTTAAGCGTCTTAAGGGAGTTAATTCTATGCTAAGCTTCTTTAAGTTAAGACTTTATAGTTCGGCCTTTATTATAGACGGCTTAAAGGCCGTTCTTAATGCTAGTTAAAAAGGTTGTATATATGGAAAAGTACTAGAAGGTTCCTACTATATTAAGGTCCTTAGGGTACTCCGGGCTATTTCTAATTGCCCAGGCAATATAGGTGTGGGAGGTATTAAAGAGGTAGGTAAGTGCTTTGCGTAGGTTTATTAACGGGGTATTATCTATGTTGTAGTTGCCCATTTTAAGGGATCTAGGTAAGGCAATTAAAATCTATAAGGCTGGCTATAATGCTAAGATTGTTTATAACTATACTAAGATTGTTTAAGATTATACTAAGATTGTCTAGGACTGTACTAGGGTTGTCTAGGACTGTGGTACGGTGTTATTGGTCACGCTGGGTTGCGATTATACTGGGAAAATGGAGATAGTATACTTAGGAAGAGGGAAAAAACAAAGGTCGCAATAGGGCGCAATTAGAGATACCATAAACTGTCACAGTGCTGTAATGCAAGTAGGCTAAATAACTACATTGTGGTATAAAGAGGAGAAGAAGATGGAAAGGGGGTATTGTATATAAATAGTAGGGCCAGCCCGCCAAGGCGCTAATGGTGGGCCAGCCAA
>Ga0307507_10000929_pt1 | contig 65354 bp, 9 predicted proteins | sample 7_EM_MG_FD_207223 | JGI IMG/M metagenome (GOLD analysis project Ga0307507, IMG submission 207223) | Populus trichocarpa ectomycorrhiza microbial communities from riparian zone in the Pacific Northwest, United States - 7_EM | ecosystem: Host-associated > Plants > Roots > Unclassified | place...
CAGCGGAGCTACTAGTATAGGCTTTATTAATATAAACTACACAAAAACCTAACGCCTAAATTTAAAGAAACTTAATAAGCCCTAAGGCCTATAAGGCTTTAACAGCAAACCCTTAATACATAGCGAATTAACATACTACGCTCTTATAAAAATGCGAATAGGCAAATACCTTAAATATATTTCCCTATTCATAATACCCCTAAAGCAATATAAGATAATACTTAGATATAGATAGCTAAAACAACACAACCCTTTAATTAGCTGGGTTAAAGAAATACTGAAGTTCCGTATAACCTACTATTAAAGTTATTACTTAAAAACCTATTTGCCCTATAAACATGCACACAACTATTTAAATTTAAAACGATATAAATTACCCTTGCCACGAACCTTAAACCAATATAATAAAGCTATAACTGCCAATTGCAGTAAAGAATATAAAGATGTTACGTTAAAACCTCTTAAAATTTATATAATATAGGCCGCACCCTTTATCTTATTAGTAAAAAGACAAGATTACAAAATCTTTACTATAACTATAGAAGACATTAAGAAAGAACTAGAACTAAAATAGTATATTAATCCTTAACCTCTTATACCCAAAGAGTACTATAATCTAATCAACGAGTTTAAAAAACAATTTGTAGACCAACTAGCCCCGCACTAAGATAAGCACGATTTTAAGATAGAACTTAAGCCTAGTATAACACTAAAGTTCGGTCCGCTATACGGTATATCACGAGAAGAACTGCTTATAATATAACAATACCTTAACAAGTATCTAGAAAAAGGATTTATTCGCCCTAGTTAATCTCCATTTGCCTTACCCATACTATTCATTAAAAAGCCAGGAAGAGGCTTAAAATTTTATATTAATTATTAAGCTCTAAATGTAATTATGATTTAAAACTAATATCTAATTCCCCTGATTTAAGAAACGCTTAACTATTTAATAAAGGCATAGTACTTTACAAAGCTTAATATAGTCGCTGCCTTTAATAAAATCCATATATATAAAGGAGATGAGAAGTACATAGCCTTTTATATACAATAGGGACTCTTTAAATACCTAGTAATGCCATTTAGCGTAAAAAACGGTCCTGGTATGTTTTAGCAATATATTAACAATACACTTTATAAATTTCTTAATGTATTCATTACCGCGTATATTAATAATATCTTAATCTACTTGTCCTCGCTTTCTAAACATTGGAAATATATTAGAATGGTTCTTAAACGCCTATAAGATGCGGGCTTATAATGTGATATTAAGAAATACAAGTTTTACGTATCTAAGGTTACGTACTTAGGCTTAATTATATCCCGTAATGGAATTAAAATAAACCTTAAGAAAGTTACCGCGATTATAAACTAGGGAAGCCCTAGCAATATATAAGACGTTTAAGGATTTCTAGGATTTGCAAACTTCTATTATTAATTTATTAACCACTTCTTAGAAATTGCCTAGCTATTGGTAAACCTAATAAAAAAGAATATAAAATTTAAATGGACCACTAAATGTAAATAAGCTTTTAATAACCTAAAGCATTATTTTATAACTGCTCTAATTCTCGCCCACTTTAACCCTAACCTTAAATGCATTGTTGAAACAGATTTGTCTAATTATGCACTAGGAGGAGTGTTATCGCAATATAATAAGAACAGCGAGCTATATCCAGTAGCCTTTCTCTCTTAAAAACTTGCCCCTGCTAAATTAAACTATAAGATATACAATAAGGAACTGCTTGTAATTGTTAGATGCTTTAAATAATAGCGTCCTAAGCTTAAAGGATTGTTATTCCTAATATATATATTAACGGACCACAAGAACCTGCAGTACTTTATAACTATAAAATAATTAACGCAGCGCTAAATTCGTTAGGCTGAATACCTCTTATAATTTAACTTTAAGATTATATACCAACCAGGTAAACTTAATTAGAAGCCTAATATATTAATATAATAATTATAGGACCTACCTGTAAACGCTTTAGATAAACGGATTATAAATTAATTACGGATCTTACTGCCCCCTAAACGTTTTAAAAAGCTACGTCCTATATTCCTAGATGCAGAACTCAATAGAAATAAATTAGAAGTTAATAAATAGGAAATGGAAATTAATAAGCTAATAGAATACAAATATAAGAACAACGCATGGATAATAGATATAATAAAAGCAATTTAAACAGGAAAACGATAGCATAAGGATATTACACTCACTAAATATAAAAATTAAAACAATCGATTGTACTATTAATAGAAGATAGTAGTTCCGAATTCTAAACCTTTATAATTTAAGATACTTAATTTTGTACACAACTCCCCTATAGTAGGGCATCCTGGCCGTGCAAAGACCTATAAGATTATTTAATAAGCATACTACTAGCCTATAATGCACAACTATATATAAAAATACGTTTGAGCATGTAGGATGTGCGTGTATAGAAAGACCTCTTATATAAAGAAGTAAGGAGTACTTTAACCGCTACCAATTCTAATATAAAGATGGCGCGACATCTTAATTAACTTTATAGTTAACTTGTCTAGCAGTAATAGGTTCACGAATATTATAGTAGTTATTAACCGCCTTATAAAAATGTAATATATAATTCCTATGGACTTAATTAATGCGATATTAGTAGCTAAATGTTTTATTAAGTATGTCTTTAAGCTACACGGACTTCCTAACTTAATAATATCCAACTATAGAAGCCAGTTCGTTTTAGATTTCTGGCAAGCTCTATATAAACAATTAAGCATTTAAATATAACTCTTAACTGCGTTTTATCTAGAGATAGATAGTTAAACCAAAATTGTAAACGCGGTTATAGAACAATACCTATAAATATACTACTCCTACCTGCAAGATAACTGGGAAAAATGGCTACCTTTAGCTAAGTTTACTGTGAATAATACGATAAATGTATTAACAGGCATAACGCCGTTTTATGTAACCTACGGATAAAACCCTTAACTTAGATTTAAACCATAACCCGAAATTAATATAATAGGACCTATAATTAAACAGATCTAGTTAATTAACGCATATAACTTTGCTAATTAAATAAAGCAGTTAACGGAACTATTATAAAGTGAATTAATATACGCTTAAATGGTATAGGAATGGCATGCGAATAAAGGATAAGCTCCTATATAGGACTTTAAGGAAGGTAACATAGCTTACCTAAATATACAAAATATACGGACTTAACGGCCCTTAAAGAAACTTAATTAGAAGTTTACGGGGCTATACTAAATTAAAAAGAAACTAAGCCTATACGCCTATAAGCTTAAACTGCTAACTAAGATGAAAATACACCTAATATTTTATATAAGCTTATTGTAACCTTTAAAAGATAATCCTATAACTTATAAAGTACCACCACCACCTCCCATAATTGTTAATAATGGTAACGGTTCTTACTTTATTAACTTAATTAATGATATATAATAGAAACCATAATCTAAATAATTTAAACTTCTTATTAAGTGGGAAGGATATAAAACATAAACCTAGGAAACCTATAATTAGATTAAGGCTAACGCGCCTTCCCTAATAAAAGAATTCCATAAGGACTATCCTTCGCGGCCTGCTCTGGCTGGATGGATATAATATAAAGGCAAACAACTACCACCTAACACAAATACATAAAACTCGAATTTAAAAAGAACTTAAAATAAGTTATAATATTTATGACGTAATTACGTAACACGTAAGATATTAAGGAACTTTAACTGGCGGTTAAAGTTGTCTAATTGGTCAGATCTACCTTGCCAAGACTACTACCTAACGCGAAAATACAACACGCGATAAAAAATTATAAATTCTTAACCAAATTGAATTATTTTAAACCTTTAGCCAAAGGGGGGGTACTGTAACGGGACTAGCCTAGTTACAGTAGGAATGTCTCAGTAAAACACTTAATAAGATAAACTTGACGCTTTAACCAAATTCTGCCGAATTCTGCCAGCTTAATCGACTTCTGCCAAGTTCTGCCAAATCAATTAAATTCTACCGAAGTCCGTCCGCGTGCGCACGTGCGCACGCATCGACCAAGACCCCTAACTATTTAATTACAAGATTCTCTGGTTATTCCCTTCTCTTCTTTACGCAACGTCTTGTTCTCTTGAAAAGCTATATACCCTTAGATTTAAATAGAATTTATATTATTCCTTCAAATCTTCCCCAAAGCCTCTTCGCGCCCTTATAGACCCTTGGTGCACCTAGTAGGCAGGCAGGATTATGTCCTGGCCGGAGAGACTACTATATGGCTTAAGAGAACGGATGCGTGTGTTGGTATACCAATAGACGGAACCGTTCGCCTCTAGGGCGGTACGCTGGTAAGGTATACTTAAGGAGCAAATAGGAGTTACTTAGGTAGGGGAGGCTTTTAGTCTAGGCCTTAACTATAGAAGGTACCTAAGGCTTCTATATTACAGGATGCAGCTATGACGCCCTTGTAGGATTACGCCAGGAGGTATGTAAGAAGGGAGTTATGACCCCTAGAAGCGGCAGCTTATGCCTATGCCGGCGGAAACAATGAAGAAAGGCGTAAAACTAGAGGCTATGGAAGGCTCCCAAGCCGTACAAAAGCATACTAACTCTGGGAGGAGATTCTTATATAGACCGCTAGGGGGCGGTCTAGTACTTGGGTTAACCCTATTATAAGATATCCAAAAGAATGGTGAAAACCCCCGTTAATTAGTAGTGGTAGCCAACTGCTTATAGAAAGCCCCCTAGGCCTTTAGGCCTAGGTAACTGGGACTAAATACTAGAAAACTGGGGTAGAGGCCTGGATAAGCAGGCATGTCGAACTCTACTATATAACTACCTGCCTCTAACGGCTAAGCAAAATTGAAAACAAACAAAACCCCCCCTTACCGGCGAACCGCACCTAGGCCGCCGTAGCTGCGCTTCTATAGCACAGGGAACTTACCCCCCTTAAGACAATAACCGGGCATATAATTATAATATGACCAAACACAGAAAAAGCAGAGGGGCTTAGGGGATAATCAGAAATAGAAGTCCTTATAGAAATCCGTAAAGAGGTCTACGACGCTGTTGTGGTCCGATACCTTAGGAGCGGAGACATTAGAGTTACCCTAAAGGACCAATAGGCAAAGGAACGAGCCGTAAGGGCAGGGGATAGGCTAGGAGAATATATTGGCATAAAAGTACTCCGCGAGGACTACCTAGTCGAAGTCCTAGCGGTCCCTATAAGCCTTAGGGTAGAAAAGGGACGCTAGGTGGACAACACAGCAATTATATAGGAGATAGTAAGATAAACGGAACGCCTTATACCAGGACTTAAGATTACCTAAATCCAATGGCTTTAATAGGAAAATGCAAACTAAGCAAACAACGAGAACAACAAGAGGATATAAGGGTTGCTAGAGATTTGCCAGGGAGACACTAGACAAACACATAGCTCCCTTATTGTTAGCACACATATACTAGGAATGCAAAAACTCCTTATCTAAAAAGGAATAATTATAAACGGCCTTATATATAACATAAGGCTCTATAACCACAGACTATGCCTAGAACGATGCTATTGCTGCGCATAATAGGGACACACCCAATCCATATACGCAGCACAGGTGTGCTACGGCCACTATATAGGCCCCTATAATATAAGACACTACTTAAACCAAGACTAAATAAAATGCGCAAACTGCCACTGAAGCACATATAAGGCGTGGGAGAGAGAAGACTGCATTAAATACAGGAGATGGAAGGTAAGGGCTTAATAGCTACGGGAATAACTGCACGCAAGGTTATATAAATGGAAACAATAGGCGATAAGCTAGGGGGGCGTAGGTGCCTTTCTAGCGTTTCCTACCTTTAACACTAGGGGGCTAGGCCAGCCATCCCAAGCCTTAATGGGCCAGAAGTGACGCCGCGCGACATTACCAGACTGTATAGGGACATAAGGGTTACAGGGGACACAAGGGAGAGGACGCCCTATAGGAAGACCTTTATGGACAGCTATAGCAAGCTCAAGACCAGGACAATTAAGAATTAGACTTAACGCGGCAAATATAACATTTACAGCCGACTCTTAAAGGGCGTATAGCCAACCAGTAAGAATAGGGGAAGAACTGGAGACAATAATAGATTTAGATATAGAAGCGCTAGTAGGAACACAAGACACGGGAATAGAAAGCTCTATATAAAATAAGTAGTAACCAGGGTGTAGACACAAGAGATAGAAGTTCTAAATATCCCAGAAAAAGCGGAAACAGAAAAAGCGAGGAATAATAGAGAGGCGAAGGACCCTTACTAGGGGTCCGCCACCTATCCATTATATAGTATAACTATGGCAACATAAACCACCGTCTTGTAAGGCCTTTACTAGATAGTCTAGACCCAGAGAAACACTATATCCTTGCTATATAAGAGCCGTACTATAATACCTATATATAATTAACATACTGCCCCCAAGGATTCTAGCTCCTATACAAACCAAAAGCAGCCATATACGTGTGCTTTATAATCAGCAAGACTATCAGCCTGTCCTTATAGTTATAGCAGGCAGTCAATCCAGATATTGTAGTTATAATAATCCAGATATATAGAGGACCAGTATAAATTATTAATGTGTATAACCCTAGGGTTAAAGGGGTCCTATAAACAGAGAATATTATATTAGTAATAAGCTTACTCGAAACCGAAGGCACAGAGTTTATCCTATTAAGAGATATAAACCTCTACTACCCGTGGTAGGGGGGTATCCACGTCGCTGCTAAATAATAGGTAGAGTGCCTACTAAAAGCTATAGATACCTAGGGCCTTAAGCTGGCCACCTAGAGCAATTATATAGTAATAAGGATCCGCCAGAAGTATAATTAACCTTACATTTATGGACAAAAGCCTATACTAGAGACTCAAAAGGTGCAACCCTAAAGAAGAATAGGTACTTACTTTAGACCATATCCCCATCCAGATATAGCTAGATTTGGACATTAAGGCGCAACCAAATAGCAAAAAATACGCAATAAGGATGCTTAAGGCAGACAGCTTCCTTAATATAGTTAAATAACAACTCTAAAACCTAGAAGAAATCCACCTGATACTAAATAAGCGAGGCTTATTAGCTACCCCTAAGGAAATTAACTGAAGACTAGAAAGGATCCAGGCAGCAATTAAAAATAGGTTGGAAGAGCACTGCCTAGTCTCAAGACTAGGCCCCTATATATAATATATATGGTCCGCACAATACGCGGTTCTTATAGCTAGCCAATAATAAGCAAGAAGGAAATACTTAAGCAGCTATAACCCTAAAGACAAGAGATAATACAAAGACATAAGAAACCAGCTAAAGAATACCCTAAAAAAAGAAGGAAGGAACAACTGGAGACGATTTATAAATGAGTATACTTCTAACCTAAGCCTCCCCTATAACAAGGGCCTATGGGCCATAGTGAAATAGGTAAAGAAAAAGGTAGGGTAACTAACAGAAGACCTATACCTACTACCCCTACAAAGAGCAGGGGAATTATAGGCTACTAATAATAACGATAAGAAGGCAAAGATCCTGTTATAGGACACCTCTGTGACACCTTACACACGTCCACCTGTTTCTACCGACGTAGCAAGAAGAGACCGACCGTGAGATGGTAATCTGCCGGCAATCTACGGCAATCTGATGGCAATCTGCCGCATTCTGCTATATTCTGCCAAGTCTAACAAATCCTGCCAAGTTCTGCCAGGACCGCTCCTCAAATCCTATCCTGCTCTGTGCACGTGTCGACCAAGCAATGAAACTAACGATATATACCCTTTCTTCCCGTTTCCTTACCTTCTCTCCTTACGCAACGTCTTAACTTTATTATGTAGTTTATGTACATAGCTTAATAATATCTACTTTGCTATATATTACCATCGCTTATGCTCGCTCCGTGATATTATGTTGCGTTAACCTTATATACCACCCTCCGAAATGCAGAACGACCCCAAAGCCCCTATAACAGCCGCCGGCATTATGTCCGTACTTTAAGAATAATTGGCAGAGATACAGAAGTCCTTTATAGACGCCCTTGTACAGAACTAAGCCACTTTGACTTAACGACAAGCTGAATAAGAGGCATGACACCTGCAAATAATTAAGGACCTTTAAGAAGAAGTTCGTACCCTTAGGATGCCCACACTAGGGCCCTAAGACCGAACGCCTTCTCTAGAGACGAATACGCGGGATAAGAGTCCTGAACCTATAGTAACTATTTATCCTAAACCAACTACTGCACCGTAATAATCCGAACGACTACTAGACCCTCTAATATTTACTAGTAAATAATAAGAACTCTAATTATTCCTAAGCTAGCTTAAAAATAAGCTAACTAGTAATGCTGACCGCTATTTAACTAAAGCTAACCGACTCTGCTACGCCCTAAGTTGACTAGGAGGAGACGTAGCTGACCTTATTAAACCCCTTTAACCGAACTTAGTATAAAGTCTAGTTGTACTACTTAAAGCTATATACGGTGACCTAAACCGTTAAGCTACTGCTTAAAGGAAGATAAACCACATGACTTAAGGAATAAAAAGTTTCCTAGTATACTTCTCTGAATTTAACCATTATGTAAAGGAAACAGGCTGAAATGACTCCGTACTGGTTAATAGCCTTGTTGAGTCCCTAAGCCCTGAACTAAAAACCTCCCTAATAGGTGTAGACCTACTAGGAGCTCTCAACGCCTGCGCAAATGTTATTAATAAACGGTATAATGATATACTACGCCTAACACTGAAGTCCACTCCTTAATATAATATAATAGCCCCGCGAATATCTACTAAGTTATCGTCTTAGCCTAAGCACCCTGACGCCATAGATATCGACATAGGGACCCTAGGATACGCTCTACTAGGGTCCCCTAAATAAGAACGATATATTAAGCTAGGCCTTTGCTTTAAATATGGAAGCAAGGAATATATCTTAAGATACTACTTCGTCCCTATGCCCTAACACGACTTATGAATGGCTAACACTAATAACCGTTTACTATATTAATCCTCTAGTTACTGTTCTTAATCTTTACCTGGCTCCAGCCCTGTGTCTAGTAAGTACTACTTACGAGGATGAAGTTATAACTAATGTTCTGTAGAAACCCCTTCCCGCTTGCCACTAAAAGGCATGTCCTGGAGTTAAGTCGCTCTTTGGGATAGCTATGTTACAGGATCTTGTTGAATATATTAGATGTTGCAAAACCTGACTTTTAGGATCGTAGTATAACTGTTAACTGCCGTCTTTGGTAGAAAGGTTAATAGGCTAATACTTGAGTCCTAATTAACACAGGAGCTAGCGGTATAGGATTTATTAATAAGATCTTTGTGTAAGATAATAGGTTTACCCTAATACCCCTTAACCGGCATATTAACGTATTTGGATTTAATGGCAAACGTACTGTCTTGGGCTGTATTACTTATGTAGCGGCCCTAAGACTCTAATACCTGAACTATAAAGAATTAATTAAGCTCTTTATAACTACCTTAGGTTACCTAGTAATCCTTGGACAACCCTAGATAAAGCTATATAAGGTAACTATTAATTGGGACAACCTTAAGCTTCTATTTACCGCCTCCTGCTGTAAGTAGAAGTGCCTTACGACTTGCTGCTTAGACCCTAAACTAAAATTTGGAAAATCCATTAAGATTTACTAGTCTAAAATTTCCACTAACGTCTACCCTATACCTAAAAAGTCTACCTGATTCCACCTACTAGAGAATTCTACCGAATTCCACTAATATAAGACTTCCACCGACGACCACTAAGAACCCGAAAATAATGTATAACTACACGAACCGACTCTAACTGCTGCACCCGGAACTAAGCAGAAGCTTAAGCTTAATATATAAAAGTACTAGAAGAACTGGTATTTTACTATAAAAAGGATACTTGAAGAACCCGAACCTAAATTTAATACTAACTCCGTAACTAACACCGAACCTAAACCTGAATAAGAAACTATATAAGAAACTAAGGATGATTTAAGCTCGCTTAATACCTTAAACATCTATATAATTGGAGCTACTCCGCTAGTACGACTCGCTAGAAAACCAGAATATATAATCTTTACTGTTATGATGGCCGATATTAAGAAGGCCTTAGCACTAAAGAAGTATACTAACCCCACTATAAAGGTACTAGTAGAGTACCATGATTATTTAGATGTATTTTTATAAAAGGAAGCCAATAAGCTACCGGAACGCCGTCCATATGATTATAAGATTGTAGTTAAAGAAGAAAAATATCCTGGATTTGGACCCTTATATGGGATGTCCCGAAACGAACTCTAAGTACTACGGAAGTACTTAGATGAACATCTGGATAAGGGTTTTATTAGAGCAAGTTTATTACCTATAGCCGCACCAGTAATCTTTATTAAGAAACCTGGCGGCGGTTTATGCTTCTATATAGACTACTAAGCCCTTAATACTATTACTGTTAAGAACTAATACCTAATCCCGTTAATCTAAGAGATACTAAACCGATTAAGTAAGGCTCGCTTCTATATGAAGCTTGATATTATCCACGTATTTAACCGCCTCTGTATTATAAAAGGAGATAAATGGCTTAATGTATTTTGTACTTAATACGGATTATTTAAATACTTAGTAATGCCATTTGGCCTCATAAATGCCCTAAGTTTATTCCAACACTTTGTAAATAATACCCTGCGCCTATACCTGGACGTCTTTTGTACTGCTTATATCGACAATATCTTGATATATAGTAATAATCTGGCTAAATATTAAAAATATATTAAACTGATCCTGTAAGCCTTGCGCGGAGCTGGTTTATAATTAGATGTAGACAAATGCGAGTTCTATAAAACGGAAGTCCTATACCTTGGACTCGTTATTTCTATAAACGGCGTATAAATGGACCCTAAGAAGGTTAAAGTAATTGTAAACTGGCAAGAACCTAAGAACGTTAAGGACGTAAGGGCCTTTATAGGCTTTGCCAACTTCTACTAATGGTTTATTAATAACTTCTCCGCCTTGGTTTTACCCCTTATGGCCTTAACCTGAAAGGACAAAGCCTTTATCTTTAATAAGGAATGTAAGAAGGCCTTTGCTTATTTAAAGGTTATGTTTACCACTATACCTATATTTTAACACTTCGACCTAGACCGAATAAGTATTATAGAAGCTGACTTATCTGATTATATTACTGGAGGCATTCTATCTTAATATAATAAGGAAGGAGTATTGCACCCTATAGCATACTTTTTGAAATGACTAAGCTTAGCTAAATGTAATTACGAGATCTATGACAAGGAATTACTGGCGATTATTAAATGCTTTAAGCAATGGCAACTAGAACTGGAAGGAACTGGATTTCTAATTAAAGTTCTTAGCGACTATAAGAACCTGCAGTACTTTATAACTATGAAACAGCTAAGCCACTGTTAAGCCCGCTGGTTAGAATATCTGTCCTGATTCCGATTCTTAATTACGTACCGCCTAGGCGTTTAAGGCTAGAAGCCTAATGCCTTAACCTGACGTTTATAGGACGTACTAGCTTAAGAAGAAGCGCGCTCTTACTGTAATTAGACTCTGCTCCGCCCTAAGCTATTTAATCCCTCTATTAAAGATCTTACGGTATACGCCCTTGAAATAACCGATTGAACTATTGAATAGATTATAGTTAACGAATATCTAAACGATGAATTTATTTAAGAGACGCTTAAGCTAATTTAAGACGGCGTTAGATGCTCTAAAAAGGTTTCTCTAAGCGAATGTGAAGTCTGTAGAAACTACTTATACTACTAAAACCGCCTAGTTGTCCCTAATTACAATAAACTTAAGCTTAAGCTCCTCAAACATATATATGACCTACCAGTAGCCGGCCACCTAGGCTAAGGAAAAACCCTGGAACTGCTTTAACGAGAATACTACTGGCCAAATATGCATAATATAATACAAAGGTACGTCTTTAGCTGCTATACCTGCCAACGAGCTAAAGCTTTATATAAGATGTATAACGGCTTTCTAAAGCCACTGCCTGTTCCGGACCGAAGATGGAAGGATATCTTAATTAACTTTATTGTTAATTTCCCCGTAAGTAAAGGATGCACGAATATTATGGTAGTTATAGATTAACTATCTAAGATAAGACACTTGATTGCCTACCCTAATATATTAACACCTGCCGTTGCCCAACTGTTCCTGGATTATGTATGGAAACTCCATGGACTCCCTAAAATGATCGTCTCTAATAGAGGCCGCCAGTTTGTCTTAGTGTTTTGGGAAGAACTAACTACCCGACTCTATATTAAAGCACTATTGTCTATAGCATATCACCTAGAAACGGATGGTTAAACGGAACGTGCAAATGCTATAATGGAACAGTATATTTGGATATACACGTCGTATTTGTAGGACGACTGGATAGACTGGCTTGCATTTGCCGAATTTACTGCAAATAACTCCGTTTTAGAAACTACAAAGGTCTCCCTATTTCTGGCTAATTACGGCCAGCACCCGCGAATGGGTTTTAAACCCTTCAGTAATATTCCTCGCCTAGCTTATTAGGCCTTATAAGTTGCAGAAGTAAACAAATTCGTAAAGAAGATGGAAGAACTATAAGAGTTCCTTATTAACGAAATAACATGGGCCTAGTCTGTCTATAAAGCCGCAGCAAATAAGAACTAAACCCTAGCACCGGCTTACTAAATTGGTAACTTCGTCTGGCTAGACGCAAGAAATCTAAATACAAAATAACCTACTAAGAAACTTAACTGGAAGAACGCCGGCCCTTATAAGGTTGGAAAAGTTGTCTCTCCTTATACCTACCAACTAAAGCTCCCTAATACGGTTAAAATCCACCCTATATTCTATACGTCAGTCCTCTGCCCTACCGCCCCTATATTAGATACCCTACCTGGACAGATCTAAGACCCTCCCCCACTAGTTAAAGTGGATGGTGAGGATAAGTACCTTGTTAAAAGAGTTAACGACATTAAGTACAATAAACGGAAACGCAAATATATATACCTTATAAAATGGAGAGGCTTTACTAAGCCCTTATAGGAACCCGTTAACTCTATAGGACTTATATAAGCCGTAGAAGACTTTTATAAACTCTACCCAGAACTACCACAGCCCTATCTCGCAGAAGCTCGAGTTTAAAGGGGGGGTACTATTATGGGATACCTCTATAACACCTTATATATGTCCACCTATTTCTACTAACGCAGCAAGAAGAGACTAACCGCGAGATAGTAATCTACCGGCAATCTACGGCAATTTAATAGCAATCTGCCGCATTCTGCCATATTCTGCCAAGTCTAACAAATCCTGCCAAGTTCTGCTAGGACCGCTCCTTAAATCCTATCCTGCTCCGTGCACGTGTCGACCAAGCAACGAAACTAACGATATATACCCTTTCTCCCCATTTCCTTACCTTCTCTCCTTATGCAACATCTTGACTTTATCACGCAGTTTATGTACATAGCTTAATAATATCTACTTTGCTATATATTACTATCGCTTATGCTCGCTCCGTGACAGATCCTTATAAAAAGGTTCTTCCCCTAACTGGCTCCAGCAGACCTTAGTAATATTATAGGTAAGACACCGGTGACTTGCCTATGGGTTGACAGCGATATAACAATAAAGGAAATGGCTAGAACTATTAGCCGCCTTTTAAATAACATAGTACTAGGACCAGATAGGATTCTAAATAAGGCCCTAAAGACCTATGGTCCACTTATAGCACCCTAGCTTGTAGATATAGCTAAAGCATGCTTTGCTATAGGCTACTACCCATAACTTAGAAGATCTATAACGACGGTTATCCTATAAAAAGAAGGTAAAGTAGATTACTTAATCCCAGAAAGCTACCGCCCTATTGCCTTAGAAAACACCCTTAGCAAGATCTTAAAAAAGGTAATAGCGGACCATATAGCAAATACGGCTAAGGAATATGCCCTACTACCATAAAGCTAAATAGGGGCAAGAAAGAACCGCTTAACACTATTAGCACTTACGCTACTTGCTACCACTATTAAATCTATATAGGCGATGCGAAGGGACTTTGTAGTATTAATACTTAGCCTAGATATTAGTGGCGCCTATAATAATATACCCTATAAGCGTCTCCTATATATCTTTAGGGCAAAAGGCTTTCTAGAATGGATTATACAATTTGTTTAAGGGTTTATAGGTTAGAAAGAAATATTACTAGTCTTTAGCGGATACCAGAGCCCCCCTATCGCAGTTATAATAGGAATACTATAAGGATCACCCCTCTTGCCTATACTCTTCCTTTTCTTTGTAAGTAACCTGCTTAACTTCTTTAAGAAAGGGACGACCTAGGGGATAGGCTTTATTAATAATATAAACCTAATTACATACGGGCCAATAGCCGTAGAGAATTATAGAATACTAGAGAAAGCTTATAACACCTATATAGAATAGGCCAGACGATATAGAGTCCAATTTACACTAGAGAAATACTAGCTAATCCATTTTATAAGAAAACGCAACTAATCTGCAGATCTCTAGCACACAATTCGCATTTAAGGCTTTAGGGGTTAACCAGTTTAGGGCCTAAGGGTATTAGGAGTATAGGTAGATAGCAAGCTCCAGTGGAGTGTATATACGGCGTAAGCGGCCCATAAGGGCTAAGTATAGTATATCGTATTATCCAGGATTGTTAATTCTATATAGGGTCCATGCTTCTAGAGGTCACGCCTACTATATATAGCAGTTATCCGGCTAACTATAATATATAGGTCCAGTATTTAGGCCATTAAAGAATCTGAGAAAGGCCCCCCTAAGTTACTCCTTAAACCACTCTAAAAGGTCCAAACAGCCTACCTCTAGAGTATAATAGGCGCATATAAGCGAACGGCCACAGCACTGCTTGAGAAGGAAGCCAATATTCCCCCCCTATAACTACATATTAAAGCCGCTGTAATGTAAAGGGCATAAAATAAACGCAACTTTAATATTATAAAGTATATTAAGACACGCCTAAATAAACTATAGAGGGTCCCTAAGGCGCCCTATAGAAGAACAAACCAACAACCCTAAAGTAGGGAAGATATATTGGAGAAACAAGTAAAGAAAGCAGAAGAAGAATGGTGCTGCTTTAGGGCCCAGGCCTATATAGAGGAGGAAGGGAGACGCGCAAGAGGCCAGCAAAGATAATAATAAAAGAGAGAGAGGAGCTAAAGCAGAGCATAAAAGAACGCTAGGAAACCATCCACTATAATATAATACTGGTTAGACCAACGCTGGAGAGGCGTATAGGAGTTAAAGGTATAGAGGCTAACTAAGGCAAGAGAAACCTAAGCCGTAGCATAGTTAACGCTATAGGGGGTAAATACCCTAGGGCTCTAAGAAGGCCTAATAAAGGCAGAAAATATAATAGCAACACTTTTAAAAATAGGAATAATAGAACTAAAAGACTGGCTCTACTAGGTAGGTGTCCTAGTAGGTAGCCTAAGATGTAAATATAGCTAGCTAAGACAGACACCAAAACACGTAATACTATTATGCCCCTTATATACTAACTAAGAAGCAATGCTCTTAGTAGCTAGCATAGAGAACTATAATACACTGCTTTTAATATAAAAAGGCCTTAAGGCGGTTACCTAGTAGCTTATTAGCTAAAATGTACTAAACCAGTTCCGGTTTGCAAGGGAAATAGTAATAAAGGGTAGGGGGGCCGAGCAATGGGCGCCCCCTAATGACTCTACAGTAGTAGAGTAAAGTGTGCGATACTAGCGCGTCCATAGGCTTGTTACGGCAGCAGTAGTTCCCAAGGAGGTCAAAAAGTAAGGTAGTAGGAGCACTATAGGTAACTCGCAGGCGCCTTATAGGCGCCTTATAGGCGAGTCCCAAAAGGCGAGGAGATAGATTACAGGGTTTTCTTAAATAGAGTTTTCTCCCTATATATATATAAGGAGTAGTCCGCGTGGGCCTAATAGGGATCCGAATCAGACATTAAGTAATGAATTATTATAATAGCTAGGCAATTTTTAAAAAGTAGTTAATAAATTAATAATAAAAATTTACAAATCCTAAAAATCCTTAAATATCTTATATATTACTAGGGCTTTCCTAGTTTATAATTATAGCAACTTTCTTAGGGTCTATTTTAATTCTATTATAGGATATAATTAAGCCTAAGTATATAACCTTAAATATATAGAACTTACATTTTTTATATATTATATTATAAGCCTGTATTTTATAAGCGTTTAAGGACTATTCTAATATATTTCTAATATTTATTATTATTTATTGCTTAACATCCAATTCGGATCCCTGTTAGGCCCACGCGGACTACTCCTTATATATATATAGGGAGAAAACTCTACTTAAGAAAACCCCGTGATCCGTCTCCCCGCCTTTTAGGGCTCGCTTGCAAGTCGCCTATAAGTTACCAGTAGTGCTCTACTACCTTACTTTTTAACCTCCTTAGGAACCACTGCTGCCGTAACAAACCTATGGACGCGCTAGTATTACACACTATACTCTACTCCTGTAGAGTTATTAGGGGGCGCCTATTACTCGCCCCTTTGCCTTTTATTGCTATTTCTTTTGCAACCCGGAACTGGTTTAGCATATTTTAGCCAATAAGCCACTAGGTAGCTGCCTTAAGGCCTTTCTATATTAAGAGTAGTATATTATAGTTTTCTATGCTAGCTACTAAGAGCATTGCTTCTTAGCCAGTGCGTAAGGGGCATAATAGTATTATATATTTTAGTGTCTGTCTTAGCCAGCTATATTCGCACCTTAGGCTACCTACTAGGACACCTACCTAGTAAAGCCAATCTTTTAGTCCTATTATTCCTGTCCTTAAGAGTGTTGCTATTGTATTTTCCGCCTTTGTTAGGCCCTCTTAGAGCCCTTAGGTATTTACCCCCTATAGTATTACCTATACTACGGCTTAGGTTCCCCTTGCCTAAGTCTACCTCTATACCTTTAACTCCTATTTATCTCTCCAGCGTCGGTCCAACCAGTCTTATATTGCGGTAGATAGTTTTCCAGTACTCTTTTATACTCTACTTTGGCTCCTTTCTCTCCCTTGCTGTTATCTTTACTAGCCTCTTACGCGTCTCCCTTCCTTCTCTATATAGGCCTGGGCCCTAGCGCCGTACTATTCTTCTTTTACTTTCTCTACCTGTTTTCCTAATATATCTTCCCTACTTTAGGGTTGTTGGTTTCTTCTTCTATAGGGCACCCTAGGGTCCCTCCATAGTTTATTTAGGTATGTCTTAATATACTTTATAATATTAAAGTTGCGTTCCTTTTGCACCCTTTGCATTACATTGGCTTTAATATATAGTTATAAGGGGGGAATATCAGCTTCCTTCTTAAGCAGTGCTATAGCCGTTTGCTTATACCCGCCTATTATACTCCTAAGGCAGACTATTTGGTCCTTTTAGAGTGGTTTAAGGAGTGATTTAGGGGGGCCTTTCTTAGTTTCTCCAGTGGCCCAAATACTAGATCTATACATCATGGTTAGCCGGACAACTGCTATATATAGTAGGCGTAACCTCTAAAAGTATAAACCCTATATAGAATTAACGATCCTGGATATGGCGATATACTATACTTAGCCCTTACGGGCCGCTTACGCCGTATATATGCTCTACTAGAGCTTGCTGTCTACCTATACTCCTAATACCCTTAGGCCTTAAACCGGTTAACCCCTAAAGCCTTAGATATAGATTATATGCTAAAGATCTGCAGATTAGTTACATTTTCTTATAAAATAGATTAGCTGGTATTTTTCTAGTAAGAATTGGACTCCATATCGTCTTGCCTATTCTATATAGGTGTTGTAGGCTTTCTCTAGTATCCTACAGTTCTCTACGGCTGTTAGCCTATATATAATTAGGTTTATATCATTAACAAAGCCTATCCCCTAGGTCGCCCCTTCCTTAAAGGTGTCAAGCAGGTTACTTACAAAGAAGAGAAAGAGTATAGGTAACAGAGGTAATCCTTATAGTATTCCTATTGCGACTGCAATAAAGGGGCTCTAGTATCCACTAAAGACTAGTAATATTTCTTTCTAGCCTATAAATCCTTAAACAAATTAAATAATCTATTCTGGGAAGCCCTTTGCCCTAAGGATATATAGGAGACGCTTATAGGGTACATTATTATAGGCGCCGCTAATATCTAGGCTAAGCATTAATACTACAAAGTCCTTTCGTATAGCCCATGCAGTTTTAATGGTAGTAGCAAGTAGTATAAGTGCTAATAGCGTTAAGCGATTCTTTCTTACCCCTATTTGGCTTTATAGTAGTAGGGCGTATTCCTCTACCATATCTACTATACGGTCCGCTATAACCTTTTCTAAGATCTTGCTTAGGGTGTTTTCTAAGGCAATAGGGCGGTAGCTTTCTGGGATTAAGTAGTCTACTTTACCTTCTTTTTATAAGACAACCATCGTCATGGATCTTCTAAGTTATAGGTAGTAGCCTATTATAAAGTATACTCTGGCTACATCTACAAGCTAAGGTGCTATAAGTGGTCCATAGGTCTTTAGGGCTTTATTTAGGATCCTATCTAGTCCTAGTACTATATTATTTAAGAGGCGGCTAATAGTTCTGGCTATTTCTTTAGTTGTTATATCGCTGTTAACCCTTAGGTAAGTTACTAGTGTTTTACTAGTAATATTACTAAGGTCTACTAGAGCCAATTAAGGGAAAAATCTTTCTATAAGAATCTTTACCTTCTTATTATTGTTGCTTGTGGCCTATAGTTCGCCTGCTCTTTATAGGGGTGGTAGATATAGATCTTCTACTAGGCGTCCCACCTTTTTCTTTACCCATTTCGCTATGGTCCAAAGGCCCTTATTATAGGGGAGACTCAGGTTAATAATATATTTATTTATAAACCATCTCCAGTTATTCCTTGCTTCTTTTCTTAGGGTATTTTTTAGCTAGTTTCTTGTGTCTTTATATTATCTCTTATCCTCAGAATTATGGCTGCTTGTATATTTCCTCCTTACTCGTCATTAGCCGGCTATAAGGGCCGCGCACTATACGGACCATATATATCGCGCGTAGGGGCCTGGTTTTGAAACTAGGCAGTACTCTTTTAGCCCACTTTTAATTACTGCCTAGATCCTTTCTAGTCTTTAATTAATTTCCTTAGGGGTAGCCAATAAGCCTCGCTTGTTTAGTATTAGGTGGATTTCTTCTAGGTCTTAAAGTTATTGTTTAATTATATTAAGGAAGCTATCTATATTAAGCTTCCTTATTGCGTATCTTTTACTATTTAGTTGCGCCTTAATGTCTAGATCTAGTTATATCTGGATAGGGATATAGTCTAAGGTAAGTGCCTATTCTTCTTTAGGGGAGCACCTTTTGAGTCTCTGGTATAGGTTTTCGTCCATAATTATAAGGTTAATTGTACTTTTAGCGGTGCCCTATTGCCATATAATTGTACCTGGGGGGGTAGCTAGCTTAAGGCCCCCATTATCTATAGCTCTTAGTAGGCACTCTGCCTATCAATCGGCAGCAACATAGATGCCCCCCTACCGTAGGTAGTGGAGGTTTATATCTCCTAGTAGGATAGACTCCGCGTATTCAGTTTCTAGCAAGCTTATTATAAATATAATATTCTCTGTCTATGCTACCCCTTCGACCCTAAGGTTATAGACATTAATAATTTATACTAGTCCCCTATATATCTAGATGGTTATAACTGCAATATCTAGGTTAACTGCCTGCCATAACTATAAGGCAAGGCTAATATTTTTGCTAATCATAAAGCATACACGTGTGGCTGCTTTTGGTTCATACAGGAGCTGGAATCCTTGGGGGCAGTATGTCGATTATATATAGGTATTGTAATACGGCTCTTATATAGCAAGAATATGGTGTTTCTCTGGGTCTAGACTGTCTAGTAGGGGCCTTACTAGACGGTGGTTCGTATTGCCGCAGTTATACTATATAATGGTCAAGTGGCGGACCCCTGGTAGGGGTCCTTCGCCTCTCCTTCGCTCCTCGCTTCTTCCATTTCCACTTTCTCTAAAATGTTTAGAACTTCTGTCTCCTGTGTTTGCTCCCTGGCCACTACTTATTTTATATAGAGCTTTCCATTCCTGTGTCTTGTGTTCCTACTAGCCTTTCTAAATCTAAGTCTGTTATTGCCTTATTTCTAATATTTAGAAAGCAAGGATAAGTAAATTAAGATATTATTAATATACGCGGTAATAAATACATTAAGGAATTTACAAAGCGTATTATTAACGTATTACTAAAATGTACTGGGACCGTTCTTTACGCTAAATAGCATTACTAGGTATTTAAAGAGTCCCCATTATATATAAAAAGCTATATACTTCTTATCTCCTTTATATATACGGATTTTATTAAAGGCGGTAACTATATTAAGCTTTATAAAGTACTATACCTTTACTAAATAGTTAAGCGTCTCTTAAATTAAAGGAATTAGATATTAATTTTAAATTATAACTGCGTTTAGAGCTTAATAATTAATATAGAATCTTAAGCCTCCTCCTAGCTTTCTAATAAATAGTATAGGTAAGGCAAATAGAGATTAACTAGGGCGAATAAATCCTTTTTCTAGATACTTATTAAGGTATTATTATATTATAAGCAGTTCTTCTTATAATATACTATATAGCGGACCAAACTTTAGTGTTATGCTAGGCTCAAGTTTTATCTTAAAATTATATTTCTCTTAGTACGGGGCTAGTTAGTCTATAAATTATTTTTTAAACTTGTTAATTAGGTTATAGTACTCTTTAGGTATAAGAGGTTAAGGATTAGGATATTATTTTAGTTCTAGTACTTTTTTAATATCTTCTATAGTTATAGTAAAGATTTTATAATCTTATCTTTTTGCTAATAAGATAAAAGGTACGGCATATATTATATAAAATTTAAGAGGTTTTAATGTAACATCTTTACATTCTTTATTATAATTAGCAGTTATAGCTTTATTATGTTGGTTTAAGGTTTATAGTAAGGGCAATTTATATTATATTAATTTTAAATAGTTATATATATATTTATAGGGCAAATGGTTTTTTAAGTAATAACTTTAGCAGTAAGTTATATAGAACTTTAGTGTTTCTTTAATCTAGCTAATTAAAGGGTTGTGTTATTTTAGCCATCTATATCTAAGTATGACTTTATATTACTTTAAGGGTGTTATAAATAGGGAGATATATTTAAGGTATTTGCCTATCCGCATTTTTACTAGGGCGTAGTGCGTTATTTTACTATATATTAAAGGTTTGCCATTAAAGCCTTATAGGCCTTAGAGCTTATTAAGTTTCTTTAAATTTAGGTATTAAGTTTTTATATAGTTTGTATTAACAAAGCCCATACTAGTGGCTCCGCTATCTATTAGGATTTATACCTTTTTCTATTTTCTAAGTATTTAAATTTTACTAAGTACATTAAGGGAGTTATGCTATATATTAGCGCTGGAAGAGCCTAGACACTTATACTCTTCCACTTTTTATCCTAAGGCATAACTTGGCATTAAAATGATTTGTTTTCCAAGTTAACCAAAGGTAAAATGCTTTATAGCGACCGAATATAATTTATAGAGCGGGTACGATTTAAGGAACGAGTATAACTTAAGGAGTGGGTATAATTTAAGAAATAGAAGGAACTACGGCAGACCTTTTTAAAGGGGTAAGTTTGGCAATGCTTTTAAATATATCCCTTTTTACCACATCTAAAGCATTCTCTATTTATGGCTTAAGTTCTTTATTTGTTGGTTCCTAAGGGTATATAGGATTAAGCGGCATTAAGGTCCATAGGGTTATATATAAGGCTTTTAGGTTTTAGAGACAGATCGCGCTTTGGGGTATATACTAGTTTTATAGTATTTTAAACGCAAGATATAGTTAACTTTAGAAAATAAGTCTATTTGTTATATTAAAGGTCTTTGTTAATTTATTAATATACTATAGCAAATTTAGACGGGTTTTTTTGCAGTTCTCTACCTACTAACTAGGCTTTAATCTTATCTAAAATAGCTTATTAAAGGGCAGCAACTCTAGCGGCTTTATTTTAATCTAGCTCACTAATAAAATCTAAAAATTCTAAAAAGAAGCTAGTAAAGTCTTGGTTCCGTTATTATAGGTTTTTAAGTTTAGTAACAGCTGTATATTTGCGGCTAGCGTTATTATATATTTGTTCTAGTAGAGAGATAAAGGTTTTAAAATTAATGAAAGTGCTATTACGGAAGAACGGATCTATAGTTTATATAGTATCTTTACTTAATTAGGACATTCTATAGCTAACCTTGCTAGCTTTAGTAGGGTATTAATTATAGTTTATTAAAAGTTTAAGACGGAGCTTAGTTATAAAGGGATATAGGTTATTTTAGTTTCTATTAAATATTAGAGGATTAGGGAGCTTTTTAGATTTTATAATAGGTACTTGGTTTATTATATATATAGGTTAAGCTACTATTACTAGTTCTATATTCTCATTTAACAGGCCAGGTTTAGATACTATTATATCAATCTCATTTATATGTGTTGTTATTAGGGTCTATAATATAGGTGCCTTAACATTACGGAGTTCTTTATAGAGTTCTTCTATTAATTACTAGTATTGGGCTTCTAGTGCAGCCCGCTGCTAAGCTAAGGCGTCTATAAAGGACTATTATATTATGGTTAACTGTTCCCTAACTAGGGTTATAATACTTATAGTTATTAAAAGGGATTTGGGTTCGTTTACTATTTTAATAATAGTTGTTTTAATATAACGTAATATAAGAGCGCAAAGAGGCTTTAGGGAAGATTTAAAGGAATAATATAAATTCTATCTAATCTAAGGGTATATAGCTCTTGCTAAATACAAGACATTGCGTAAAGAAGAGAAAGGAATATAGGAAACTTGTAACTAAATATTTAAAGTCTTAGCAGTAGACGCGTGGGCATAAGCCTATGCGGATTTTAATAGGTTTCGACTAAATTCTATTATATTAGTGGAATTTAGTGGAATTTAATTAAGTCAGCGAAATTTGGTGGAATTTAATTAACTTTGGCAGAATTTGGCAGAATTTAATTAAAGCGTCAGAATTTATCTGTCGAGTGTTTCACTGAGACATTCCTACTATAACTGGGCTAGTTCCGTTATAAGGAGTTATTAAACACCTAGAGACTTACTATAGTCCTTAAGGCCCTAGCATAACACATAGTATTAGTATTATTGTAGTTAGTAAAGGTCGCGGACCCCCTATTACTTACAGATAGAACTAACTCTATATTTAATAATTAAAAGCTTTAGCTACAAGATAAGCTTAAAGTTAATACAGACCACTTCCCTACTACTTAAGCTAAGATGGCCTATATCTTTAGCTGTACTAGTAGGGACATATAGATATATCTATGTCTGTAATACGCCCAGGACTTAGCAGACCCCTTCCTCTCTAGAGAAGAGATAATTAACTACCTGTCTTCTATTTATAAGAACCCCTTTAAAATATAAAACGCCTGCCTTAATTATAAAGCCCTTAATATAAAAACAATAGAGACCTTTCTAGCCTTCTAAACCTATTTTCTATACCTAGCCGGCTAAGCCTAAATTCCCTATAAAGATTTGCTACTAGACCTATTTAATAAGCTTACCTTAGACTTATAGCGAGCTGTACTACTAGTCTTTACTACTATATAGACGTTAAAGGAACTAATGGACTAGTGCTTAGCTATTAATTAAGGCCTCCATTAAATTAAGGTATATGCTAAGCGGTATAAAGCTATAAACTCTTTAAACCAGACTATAAGTGCTATAAGAACGGCCTATAGTTCCCTAGCATAATTAGTAACCCCTATAGCACCAGCCATATAGCCCACCGTTAATTTAGCAGCTAGCTGCATAGCTAGCCCTACTACAGGTCTAGTATATACTCGGCCTATATATAGCAACCCCTATAGATAGGCCCTTAGTAATTAAGGAGCCTACTTCTTATACAGCTAAAAGGATAACTTTGCTAAGGACTGCCTAATAAAGGTAAAAACGGATAAAGTTCTACTAATATAGGAGGATAGCGCAGAGTTGGAAAAAGAGGAACCCTAAAGAAAGACTCCTCTCTAGGGTTAAAAGGGATTAATATATTATATATTAATCTAGGTTAGCTAGTTAGTAGAAGAAGCTGCACTATCCCTTATACTTTATTCTGTAATAGATATTAAGTTTTAACCTCTGCTTTAGCTAACTTAGGAGTAAATACCTTTACCTTAATCAATATAAAGTGCGCTGTAAAACTGGCTAACTTTTTAAATGCGCCTCTAAAAGAACTACCTAAGCCAATTCTTATTTATGGGTATAACGGATAGGTAGGACCACCTATTATAACCATCTTATAGATCTATCTCTATATTAATGAACAAATGCAGTATAACACCCCCTTCCTTATTATAGACCTTAAAAGCTATAATATAATCTTAAAAAGAAAATAGCTAGCCTATTTAGGCTTATAGCTCAATATACGGAATAAATAGCTTATTTAGCCTAAAACTATACCCCTAATACCTTCCTTTATAAAAGAAATTAGTATTATAATGGAGAACCTTATTTGGCTGTAGATAAACACCATTTACTAGGCTAACGCTATATATAGGGACTAGGCTTTTAAAAAGAATATACAGCTTAACCCGCAACAGATTTATATACTACGCCGCCCCTAGACTACCTATATTATACAACCCACACCAGAAATTAAAAAAGTTAGTAAAAAGCTAGTGGAGCTTCCCATAGGGAACTTAGGCCCTATACAGCTATAAAAAATAGCAAGGAGTATTAGATATTATACTAAACGGATAGACTAAAAAGACAACTTATAGAAAATGGAATATAAGCTAAGGAAGATTATAAACCCTATACTATAAAATACGGCCTAATAAAAGTCTGTAAAGAAACTTATAGACCTTTCCCTAGTTAACGTCTACTGTATTAGCGCCGTAGGATTCTACTAGAACTTGGTCTAACCTAATACTATTATCTTTACCACTAGCTTATATAAAATTAATTAAATAATTAAGGAAAAGGAAAGCGAGCTTAGTAGATAGGAAAGTAAGCTTATAGATAAGGAGCTAGTAGAACAGAAAATACCCTATTAACACCGGAAATTCAAGAACATATTCTCTAAGGTAGCGTCCAATATACTCCCGCCTTACTAACTATATAACTATAAGATTAAAATTAAGCCAGATAAGGAAAACACACTTAGCTATAGCCCCCTTTATTAGTAGTCCACTACTAAGTTATAGGCTATAAAGTTGTACCTTATTAATAACCTAAATAAGGGCTTTGTTAAGCCTAGTTAAGCCCCTTTTAACTTACCTATTCTCTTTACTAAAAAGCTAAATAGAGGACTTTATTTCTATATAGACTACTATAAACTTAATAATATAACCCGCAAGGACTGCTACCTACTACCCTTACTTAATAGGACTTTAACCTAAATAAGTAGAGCTAAGATCTTTACTAAGCTTAATATCCATTAGGCCTTTTACCAGATTAGGATAGACCCTAAATTAGAAGATCTTACTATATTTTGGACCTATTGCGGAATATATAAATATAAAGTACTTCCTTTTAGACTAATTAATGGACTAGCTATATACATCAGGAAAATATTGTCCCTTATAAATGACCTCAGCTACTAGAAGTTGGCGTCGTTGGCGGGCCATTAAGGGCATTAACCAACTTGACAAACTAGCCTATGTTAAGTTTATTTAACACGCAAACTGCGCGCAGCCTATACGCAACCTGCGCATTTAGTAACCACAATTATATTTAGAGCTATTTACCTCTTTTATACTAATAGCATATTTTAAATAAATAAAAGCTACTTTAAAGCTATTTTAAAGCTATTTATAAGGCTAGCAAAATAAAGATTATTATTTTAGATAATTTAATATAATATAGCGATGGTTCTCTTCTACCTATTTACCTATTGACTTACCTACCTACCTATCTACCTACCTGCCTACATCGCCTACCTGCCTACATCGCCTACCTGTCTGCATTACCTACCTATCTATATCGTCTACCTGTTTATATCTGCCTACCTGTTTATATCTACCTACCCATTAGCATCTACCTACCTGTCTATATCTGCTTGCCTATCTGCATTTGCTTACCTATCTGCATCTGCCTACCCGTCTGTATCTGCCTACCTGTCTGTATCTGCCTACCTATCTGCATCTACCTACCCGTTAGCATCTCCCTGTTTGTGCCTACCTATCTGTGCTACCTTGATTCGATCGATCAATCGAATCGTTTATAGTGTTTGCTGGCTAGTCGTTGTTGTCTAGCTCTGGCGACGGTCGTCTGGTTCTGGTAACGGTCGTCTGGTTCTAGCGATAGTCGTCTGGTTCTAGCGACAGTCGTCTGGCTTTGGCGACGGTCGTCTGGTTCTGGTAACAATTGTCTGGTTCTGGCGATGGTCGTCTGGTTCTGGCAACGGTCGTCCGGTTCTGGCGACGGTCGTCTAGTTCTAGCGACGGTCGTCTGGTTCTAGCGACGGTCGTCTAGTTCTAGTACCGGTCGTCTGGTTCTGGCGACGGTCGTCTAGTTCTGGCGACGGTCGTCTGGTTTTGGCAACGGTCGTCTGGTTCTAGCGACGGTCCTCTCCTACCTGCCTACCTACTTGTCTGCCTACCTACTTATCTACCTACCTACCCACCTACCTACCTACCTGCCTACCTGCCTGCGTATGTTAGTATCTAATTCAATTTAGGGGAGGGGTCGGCCCGATTGGAGGCTCTAATTGATTCAGATCGTTCTCTATGGCCGTTCGCTAGCTGTATATTTAAACAGTAGTCGTCTAAGGTGCCTCCTTAGGAGGCCTTGATTCGATTTAGTAATGGGCTAATATCGAATTCGATTAATTAATTAAATCGTTCGTGGTATTCGCTGGCTGGTTATTTAAAAGATCGTCGTCTAGTTCTGGTGACGGTTGTCTGGCTCTAGGACGGTCATCTGGTTCTAGCGACGGTCGTCTGGTTCTGGCGACGGTCGTCTGGTTTTGGCGACGGTTGTCTAGTTCTGGCGACGGTCCTCTGCTAGCTGCCGTTCCAGTGCCTCCTAAGTTAGGGAGGATGTAAGGAAGGGTAAAAAATAAGGTGGCTGCAAATTGATAAAATGGGTTAATTAATTGTCTGGGCCCCTAAGGGCTTTAAGCTACAAAGAGATTTTACAATGCACGTAACCTATGCACGTGACCTGTGCCTTAGAGAGAATACAGATTATCTAACAGATGCAGAGCTTCGTGTAGAGCCTCCGTACGCAGAGCTTCGCGCAGAGCCTCGTGCAGAGCCTCTGTACGTAGAGCTTTGTGTAGAGCTTCGTGCGGAGCTTCGTGCGGAGCTTCGTGCGGAGCCTCGTGCGGAGCCTCTGTCGCGGAGCTTCGTGCAGAGCTTCGTGCAGAGCTTCGTGCAGAGCTTCGTGTAGAGCTTCGTGTAGAGCTTCGTGTAGAGCCTCTTGTAATTAGCATATAACTTAAATAATATATTACATTACCTCAATTGCATATTAAGGAATGTATCAGTTGGTTAACTGCGTATTATTTAACTTTTAAATATGTTAAATTGGTTAACGGCGTATTATTTAACTTATAAATATGTTTAATTGTTTAATTGCAGGTTAATTGCGTGTTGTTTAACTTTTAAATATATTAAGTTAGTTAACTGCGTATCATTTAACTTTTGAATATGTTAAGTTGGTTAATTGCGTGTCAAGTTAGTTAAATTGCATGTCAATTACGCGAAACGCGCTTAGCAAAGTCGACTTGAAACCCAGCCTACGAATATTTTCCCGATGTACTAGCAATATATAAACAATATACTCTTTAACTACCCTAATAACTTCTATATGGCCTACCTAGATAACATTATAATCTACTTTAAGAATGAGTTAAAACACAAGGAGTATGTCCATAAAGTCCTATAACGGCTCTATAAGGCCGGCCTTTAAGCCAATATTAGGAAATTGGAATTTAGTATTAAGTGTATAAAGTACCTAGGGTTTATTATTAGTATAGACAGAATTAAGGCGGACCTAGAAAAGATAGCTATAATTAACTAATAGGTATCCCTAAGAACTATAAAGGGGGTATAGTTATTCCTAGGGTTCTGTAACTTCTACTGACACTTTATTAAAAACTATAGTAGGATTACCTAGCCCCTAAGCCTACTTACCCATAAGGGCCAGCCCTTTTACTTTAATACTATATATAGGTAGGCCTTTAACAAGCTTAAGAAACAACTAGTCTCTACTCCCTTACTCGCCTACTTTAACCTAGAACGGCCCTTAATACTAAAGACCAATGCCTTAGATAGTATTATAGCCAGCGTTTACTCCTAAAAGTAAATAGACGGAGAATAGCACCTAGTTTCTTACTATTTAAAGACTATAGTAGATACTAAGCTAAACTACTACATCTATAATAAAAAAATGCTAGCTATTATCTCTAGCTTTTAGCACTGGCGTATACAGCTAGAAGGGACCCCTAAGCCTATTTAGGTAGTCTCTAATTATAAGGCCTTAGAATATTTTATAATAATAAAGGCCCTTATAGCCTGGCAGGCACGCTAGGTAGATATCCTATCCTAGTTTAACTTCCTAATTATATACTGGCTAGGTGCTATAAATTATATAGACGCCCTTATAAGGTATAAATAAGACCTAAATAACTAAATAGTTATAAAGATCTTATTATAGACCTAGATATTATTATAACCAGAGCACCTTAACCCCTAAATATAGGTAGAGCTAAATACAGACTCTTTAGACGCTAAGATATATCCTATTAACTCTATAGAACTTAACCTTATTAATAAACTGCTATAAGTAAACTATACAGCCCCTTCTCTATAGGAGTACTATGAAAAGATAAAGGACGCTATAAGCCTATAGTCCCTTAAAAACGGACTTCTTAAGTACTATAAACAGCTAGTAGTAGCAGAGTAACAGAATTTATGGACTTGGCTTATTATAAAGGCGCATACCTAGGTCTCTATAGCCCACCCTAGAAAAAATAAGACCTATAAAATTATTGGCGACCGCTACTACTAGCCTAAAATAGTTATAGATATTAATCGCTATATACAAAACTATAACAACTACTATAGGTCTATAATTCTATAAGATAAGACCCTAGGACTATTAAAACTACTCCTAATACTAGAGCGCCCCTAGCAGCATATCTTTATAGATTTCTATAAGCTACCTATAGACCGTAACAGATATAATATAGCTATAGTTATAGTTAACCGCTTTAGCAAGCGCCTATTCTTAATCCCTTATTATAAAAATATTAATATAAAAGAGGCGGCCTAACTATATATTTACTATGTCTATTAAATTTACAGACTACTAGATACTATTATATCTAATTATAGGCCATAGTTTATATTGGCTTTCTAAAACGAGTTTACCTAGATCTTAGGCATTAAGCTAAAGCTTTCTATAGTATACCACCCCTAGATAAATGGCTAGACGGAGATTATAAACTAGTATTTAGACTAGAGACTCTAACCCTTTATTAACTACTTTTAGGATAATTAAGCCAAACTGCTACCTTTAATAGACTACACCTAGGCTACCCTACTCTATAAATTCATAGGATTTACACCTATCCAGCTAGAAATAGGATATTTACCCTATATAAGCTTTAACTGGGAAAAACTGGAAGGGCTATAGACTATACGCAAAAAAGTATCTTATAAGGAAGCATAGTATTACACTAAACGCTTAGAAGAGGCTTAGAAAGCAGCTCGCATAAACCTAAAAAAGGCCCAGAAATTAATAGAATAGTAGGCAAATAAGTATAGGTGTAAGTCTAACTTTACCATAGGCAATAAGGTCTAGGTTATAATAAAAAACTAAAAGATAGAACGGCCTAGCTATAAGCTAGACTATTAAATAGCAGGACTATATAAGGTCCTTAAGAAGAGAGGCAACTTATATAAAGTAAAGCTCCTAGATTTAATTAAGGTCTACCCTATTTTCTTATTAGATAAGCTATAAAGAGCTATAAACAACCTATTACCTAGATAAAAGAATAAATCGTCCTTGCCAATTTAAGTTAATAGCAATAGCAAATGGAAAATTAAAGAAATACTGGTCTATAAACTTATAAGAGGAACACTAAAGTACTATATAAGTTAGAAAGGATATAATCTAGACCCTACCTAGTACCCTATATAGAATTTTATAGGTAGTCCCCACAGGTTATAAGAGTTTTATAGCCATTACCCTAACGAACCTAGACCACTAAAGCACTTAGATAAGTAGATGGAATGCTAGCATAGTAAGGATAATAGGTTGCCTATAGAGCATAAAGACAAGAACGCCCTATAGGTATAATACGGACATACAAAGCCTAAGGGCAGGCTTTTTTAAAAGGGGAGGTAATGTTATAGGACTAGTATATTACCGCAGATTGCCGTTATATAACCGGAGAATTATATATAACTTTAAGCGGTGCTTCCATTCTTCCCCTTTCCTTTCTCTAGCTTTAGATCCTTATTTATAAATAATCCAATTATATAGGCTTGCGCAACCCTCTCGCCGTGCTCGTGCCTTAATTAACTAAGTCGCTAACAACTATAAGATTACTTTTTATATTTTCATTCCAGATAACTTAAAGGAGACTTCTTATATTTATTTTACCTTATATAGGGTATATAGTTATACACCACCCCCCCTAAATAAGCCACCTCCAAAGATACTAAATAAGGTAATTAAGTTGGTTTGTTAAATACGTAATTTAGATCTTACTCTTAGTAAATATATTCTAAACCAATTACAAATAAATACCTAATGTCTTTATAGGAAAGTTTCTTTAAAGTTCTGCCCTTAAATAGTTTTATATATAGTATAGAAAGGCTTCTTTAGCATAGATCTATACAAGCTTTACTACCATAGATTATATTACTAAAATAATTTAAAAAAAAGAAGCTTACTCTATACCTAGAAGGAAAAGGACTAGTAAGAGTAGTATATAAGTTTAATTAAAAGCATTAAAATCCTAAAATGGTAATAAATACGTTATAAACACGTTCTAATTGGCTTGCTAATATATTATAGGCTTATATCTAACGAATCTACAATAATTAAAACGGGTTTATAATAATCTGCTTTTTATGAGAGTAAGCCAAGATCTTCCTAGCCTAAAACATATTTAAAATTAATATATCTTTTAAACATATTATTAAAAGAAATATAAACAAGATTATATTCACTATTTGGCTTAAAGAGTATAGTAAAAGTATTAAAATATAATACAAACCCGTTTAGAATGCGATACTAATATATTCTAATAGTATCTACGCTTATATATTTTATTACTAATATAGAAATAAGGCGTACTTACCAGTTATACTTTAAGTAAGTCCTTTAATTGCTTTCTAAATATCTTTAGAAGTAGATTTATTAGAAACATATTTATAGTAATAAGGAAGGCTTTAAAGCTATTATATCTAATATAGATAGTAAGTAAATGGCTAGTAGGATACCTAAAACGTAATTAAAACGCCTTCTTAACGTATTATAAAAGGGTTTAGGCGGTATCTATAGAATATTACTCCTTATAGGCGCAATTGGATATAGCATCTTAGGAAAATACTAGTTTTCTACTAAGTACACTTCCTAGAAGGCATCTTAAGAGCCGCAGGTAACTATAAAACGGCCTACTCTATACATAAACAGATAAAAGCTCTTCTTATATATAAAAGCCAGTTAGAATACAAAAAACTTTATAATTTACTAATTAGTAAGCTATTCTAAACCCATTTATAATATATTTAGAAGGTATTAATAGCATAGCACACAAATCTTAATTGGTTACTAACTAGGTGAGATATAAGAGACACCTAGTTATTGCCTTAGGCTTAAATAAGCACTGCTCTCTAATTAATTATAAGCTATTTAATAGATTAAGATACTATATAAACATAGTAGAACAAACAGCAAATAAAATATATATATTTAGTATACGGTAGTTTCTTCTTCCTATCGTTATAAGGTATTAATATATTTCCAACCCGTTTATAACATACTTATATTATATTTAGCGTATAAAAACTAGATTAACGGGAAGTTAATTAATATTTTACTAGGAACTAGTTTGGAATATAATATATATAAAGAAACATATTGTTACGGCACTAATATGCATAACCTAGATAGGGCCCAGTCAGGGGGTTCGCTTACATCTTAGCTCCATATATATAGATATATCCTTTCCACAACCTTCTTCTGCTCCTTATCTTAATATCTAAGTCCATAGACATTCTAATTATACAGGCTTACATACGTTCTTTATAGCGCTTATACCTCAATTAACTAAGTCACTGTAACATTATATTAAGATCTCTTAGTCAATCACAGGCTATTATATCCCAGATTAGGAAAGCCCTATAGCCTAGGGTGGTTAACAGGTAATAGAGCCCTATATACTAGTAGGCAAAGAAGGAAGGAGATATATACTCCTATAACAAAGCAAGGAAAAGTCCTACATTAGTAGGCAAGGACCAGAATCACAAAGTCCTATAGTAGCTGGATTGCAATAAAGCTTAGTCCCTACACCAACGCAGGCACCCTTATACTTATACTTATATTTCCTTTTATTTTCTTCTTCTTCTATTCAATTCTCTCTACTAAACGGCCGCCTATGCTATAGGGAAGCATATACCAAGCAGTAACCTCTTTCCAACTATACAAACTCGTTAACCAACTAAGCAACACATATATCTGTCAACTAAACGCGTATATCTACCTACTAATTGATTAACCAAACCAACTAACCGTATATTCTCTATCAGACACTTACACCATACTACTACAACTTAACAATCCTTTTTGATAGATACTAAGCTATATATACTGCAAGGAACGAAATCAGTTAATACTAAGACTAGTACTATGCACTAGCTGCGATAAACAACCCTAACTAATACTAAGTTGGTTAATCTTTGTTTTGTCTAATTAGTTATAAATTACAAGCTTTAAGGAACAAAATTACTAGGACGTTACCTAGACAACAACTATACCAATACGCCTATAGTCCCGCCAACCGTACAATTATGCCAAGACACCTACAATCCACTAATTTTTACTAGCATCGTACTATCATAAACTAGATAATAATAGCGCTGCTATGCCTGCTATCTGTCAACCAATTAATAGATTAAATTCCAAATATTTAACCTACTATCTCCACCTAACGCTTACACCGTACTGCTATTACAATAGACCCTTTACTACTCTACCTATAGTAACCCTATTAACCACTTACTGCTCTACCTACAGCTAGACCAATACCTTACTATAATACTATAGCTAATTAACTTCTACTACTCCTGCCTATAGCACCACAATTAACTTTTACTGCTCCTACCTATAGCTAACCTTAATTTAACATCCGCTGCCCCTACCTACAGCATTCTAACTAACTCTTACTGCTCTACCTATAGCTATACAATAACTATATAAGGGGAAGACAAGCACCTAAGGACAAAGCTTAAGGGCAAGCTTTTTTAAAAAGGGGGGGGGGTGATATTATAGCACTAATATACATAACCTGGATAGGGCCTAGTCAAGGGGTTCGCTTATATCTTAGCTCTATATATATAGATATATCCTTTCCACAACTTTCTTCTACCCCTTATCTTGATATCCAAGTCTATAGACATTCCAATTATACAGGCTTGCATATATTCTTTACGGCGCTTATGCCTCAATTAACTGAGTCGCTGTAACATATATTAATATTGGCCTAATATGCAAACTATATAGGCAGAGAGAATATATATTTATTACGATCCTCTTTTAAACTAGTTCCTAACACGTTTAGAATAAAAATATTAATAACTTTAAGAAGAATTAGAGTAGGCCGCTGCTAATAATAATAAAGATAATATTTTATTCCGTGCATTATTATTAGGTATAGTAAGGTTATAATTTAGTTCTGCTTGGCGTTTAAGGAGGCCAAGATCTAAATTTATATTAATAATATTCATTGCTTAACGTCCGATTCGGATCCCTATTGGGCCCACGCGGACTACTCCTTGTTTACATGTGGGGAGAAAACTCTATTTGAGAAAACCCTATAATCTATCTCCCCGCCTTTTGGGACTCGCCTACCTAGCGCCTATAAGTCGCCTATAGTGCTCTACTACCTTACTTTTTTAACCTCCTTGGGAACCACTGCTGCCGTAACAAGCCTACGGACGCGCTAGTATCGCAAACTTAACTCTACTACTGTAAAGTTATCAGGGGGCGCCTAATACTCGCCCCTTTCCTTATCTATATATATAAATATAGTTACTTATAAAAAGTTATTAGCTAATACTTAATTAAAAATATATTAAATAAAATAAGTTTTAGATTAACTAATTTCACAATTAATTTAAATTAATTTTAAGTAATTTTATATATATATTATTTAAAGATTTAATAAATTTTTATATATAAATAAATTCTTTAAAAAATAAAAAATATACTATTATAATAGCTTAAAGTTAATATACTTTAAAAAAAAATATTTTTATTAAATATATAATTCAAAAGGCTTTTTTTACTATATAATTATAGTATCTTTAAAATTTAAGATTCTTATTTTATTAGAATTTAAATAATAATTAATTTATAATTAAATTATTAGAATTATAAAATATATAATAATAATAATAATAATAATTCATTGCTTAACGTCCGATTTAGATCCCTATTAGGCCTATATAGACTACTCCTTATATATATATAGGGAGAAAACTCTATATAAGAAAACCCTGTAATCTATCTCCCCGCCTTTTAAGACTTGCCTACTAGCGCCTATAAGGTGCCTACTAGCGCCTACGAGGCGCCTATAAGTTACCTATAGTACTCTACTACCTTACTTTTTAACCTTCTTAGAAACTACTGCTACTATAACAAGTCTACAGACGCACTAGTATTATAAACTTTGCTCTACTACTATAGAGTTATTAGGGGGCGCCTATTACTCGCCTCTTTGCCTTCTATTACTATTTCCTTTACAACCTAAAACTAGTCTAGTATATTTTAGCTAATAAGCTACTAGGTAACCGCCTTAAGATCTTTTTATATTAAGAGTAGTGCCTTATAGTTCTCTATACTAGCTACTAAGAGTATTGCTTTTTAGTTAGTGCGTTAGGGGTATAATAGTATTACGTATTTTAGTGTCTGTCTTGGCTAGCTATATTTATATTTTAGGCTGCCTACTAGGACGCCTACCTAGTAGAGCCAATCTTTTAGTCCTATTATTCCTATTCTTAAAAGTGTTACTATTATATTTTCTACTTTTATTAGGCCATCTTAGAGCCCTTAGATGTTTATCCCCTATAGCATTAACTATACTATAGCTTAGGTTCCTCTTGCCTAAGTTAGCCTCTATACCTTTAACTCCTATATACCTCTCCAGTATATATCTAACCAGTATTATATTATAGTAAATGGTTTCCTAGCATTTTTTTATACTCTACTTTAGCTCCTTTCTCTCTTTTACTATTATCTTTACTAGCCCCTTATACATCTCCCTTTCTCTTCTATATAAACCTAGGCCCTAATATAGCACTATTCTTCTTCTACTTTCTTTACCTATTTCTCTAATATATCTTCCCTACTTTAGGGTTATTGGTTTATTCTTCTATAGGGCACCCTAGGGTTTCTCCATAGATTATTTAGGCGTGTCTTAATATACTTTATAACATTAGAGTTGCGTTTATTTTACGCCCTTTATATTACAGCAGCTTTAATATATAGTTATAGGGGGGAAATATTGGCTTCCCTCTTAAGCAGTGCTATAGCTATTTGTTTATACCCACCTATTATACTCCAGAAGCAGGCTATTTAAACCTTTTAAAGTGGTTTAAAGAGTAATTTAGGGGGGCCTTTCTTAGTTTCTCTAATGGCCCAAATACTAGATCTATATATTATAGTTGGCCGGATAACTGCTGTATATAGTAGGCGTGACCTCTAAAAGCATGGGCCCTATATAGAATTAACAATCCTAGATAATATAATATACTATACTTGGCCATTATGGGCCACTTATACTATATATACGGTCTACCAGAGCTTACTATTTACCTATACTCCTAATACCCTTAGGCCTTAAACTAGTTAACCCCTAAAGCCTTAGATATAAATTATATGCTAGAGATCTATAGATTAGTTACGTTTTTTTATAAAATAGATTAGCTGGTATTTCTCTAGTAAGAATTAGACTCTATATTATCTTGCCTATTCTATATAGGTATTATAAGCTTTCTCTAGTGTTCTACAGTTCTCTGCGGCTATTAGCCCATATATAATTAGGTTTATATCGTTAATAAAGCCTATCTCCTAGGTCGCTCCTTTTTTAAAGGAGTTAAGTAAGTTGCTTATAAAGAAAAGGAAGAGTATAGGCAAGAGGGGTAATCCTTATAGTATTCCTGTTGTAACTATAATAGGGAGGCTCTGGTATCCACTAAAGACTAATAATATTTCTTTCTAGCCTATAAACCCTTAAATAAATTATATAATCTATTCTAGGAAGCCCTTTATTCTAAGGATATATAGGAGGCGCTTATAGGGTATATTATTATAGGCACCGCTAATATCTAGGCTAAGTATTAATACTATAAAGTCCCTTTGTATTGCCCATGCAGATTTAATAGTAGTAGTAAGTAGTGTAAGTGCTAATAGTGTTAAGCGGTTCTTTCTTACCCCTATTTGGCTTTATGGTAGTAGGGCGTATTTCTTAGCTATGTCTACTATGCGGTCCCTTTTTAAGATCTTGCTAAGGGTGTTTTCTAAGGCAATAGGGCGGTAGCTTCCTAGGGTTAAGTAATCTACTTTACCTTCTTTTTGTAGAACAACCGTTATTATAGCTCTACTAAGTTATGGGTAGTAGCCTATAGTAAAGTATGCTTTGGCTATATCTATAAGCTAAGGTACTATAAGTGGTCTATAGGTCTTTAAGGCCTTATTTAGAATCCTATCTAGTCCTAGTACCATATTATTTAAAAAACGGCTAATAGTTCTAGCTATTTCCTCTATTGTTATATTACTATTAACCTATAGGCAAGTCACTGGTGTTTTACCTATAATATTACTAAGGTTAGCTAAAACTGGTTAGGGGAAGAACCTTTTTATAAGGATCTTTGCCTTCTTATTATTATTATTAGTGGCTTATAATTCCCCTGCTCTTTATAGGGGCGGTAGGTATAAGTCTTCTACTAGGCGCCCTACTTTTTTCTTTACCTATTTTGCTATGGCCTAAAGGCCCTTATTATAGGGGAGGCTTAGGTTAGAAGTGTGCTTATTTATAAACTGTCTCCAGTTATTCCTTGCTTCTTTTTTTAGGGTATTCTTTAACTAGTTTCTTATATCTTTATATTATCTCTTATCTTTAGGATTATAGCTACTTATATATTTCCTTCTTACTTATTATTAGCTGGTAATAAGAACTGTATATTATACGGACTATGCATATTACGCATAGAGGCCCAGTTGTAAGACTAGGTAGTACTCTTCTAGCCCATTTTTAATTATTGCCTAGATCCTTTCTAGTCTTTAGTTAATCTCCTTAGGGGTGGCTAATAAGCCTTGCTTATTTAGTATCAGGTAGATTTCTTCTAGGTTTTAAAGTTATTGTTTAACTATATCAAGGAAACTGTCTATCTGAAGCTTCCTTATTGCGTATCTTTTACTATTTAGTTGCGCCTTAATATCTAGATTTAGCTATATCTAGATAGGGATATAGTCTAAGGCGAGTGCCTATTCTTCTTTAGGGTTATACCTTTTAAGTCTTTAGTATATGCCTTTGTCTATAAATATAAGGTTAATTATACTTCTAGTAGTGCCTTATTGCTATATAATTACTCCTAGGGGGGTAGCTAGTTTAAGGCCCTAGATATCTATAGCTCTTAGTAGGCACTCTACCTATTGTTTAATAGCGATATAGATACCCCCCTACCGTAGGTAGTAGAGGTTTATATCTCCTAATAGGATAGACTCTATACCTTTAGTTTCTAGTAGGCTTATTACTAATATAATATTCTCTATTTATAGGATCCCTTTAACCCTAAGGTTATACATATTAATAATTTATACTGGTCCCCTATGCGTCTGGATTATTAGAACTATAATATTTAGGTTAACTGCCTGCTATAACTATAAGGATAGGCTAATAACCTTGCTAATTATAAAGCATACATATATAGCTGCTTTTGGTTTATATAGGAGCTAGAATCCTTAGGGGCAGTATATTAATTATATATAGGTATTATAATACGGCTCTTATATAGCAAGGATATAGTATTTTTCTAGGTTTAGACTATCTAGTAGGGGCCTTACAAGACAGTGATTTATATTACTGCAATTATACTATATAATAGATAGGTGGCGGACCCCCAGTAGGGGTCCTTTGTCTCTCCTTTATTCCTTACTTCTTCTATTTTTACTTTCTCTAAGATTTTCAGAACTTCTATCTCTTATATCTATACCTTAGTTACTACTTATTTTATACAGAGCTTTCTGTTTCTATATCTTATATTCCTACTAGCACTTCTATATCTAAATCTATTATTATCTCCAGTTCTTCCCCTAATCTTACTAGCCGGCTATATACCCTTTATAGATTGGCTATAAATATTATATTTGCCGCATTAAGTCTAATTCTTAATTATCCTGGTTTTAGGCTTACTATAGCTGTCCATAGGGGTCTTCCTATAGGGCGTTCTCTCCCTTATATCCCCTATAACCCTTATGTCCCTATTTAGTCTAGTAATATTATACGGCGTCGCTTCTAGCCTATTAAGGCTTAGGATAGCTAGCCTAGCCCCCTAGTATTAAAGGTAGGAAACGCCAGGAAGGCACCTATATCCCCCTAGCTTATTACCTATTATTTCTATTTAGGGGTCATTCGGTTGCAATCTGACGCTTTTTAATCTAAACTGAAAGTCCGGCAGAAAGAACGCGTTCCTTCCCGATTTGACACGCGTCTATAGCTCTACGGGTTGCACGGACATATGCAATCTAAAACCTTCAGATTAATCTGGAGTTCAACTAAGGAGCTTCGAGCTCCTTATTTGAACTAACGCCAAGACCTCAGTTTAGATTCTATATATGGTAAAGTGCACCTAGTTTTAGCGTGTTTTTTGGGCGGTTAGAGGAACATCAAAAATCTATAGCTGAAGTCAAGTTAAACTGGAATTCAACCGAACAGTCATCTTAGAATTAGATTGGAGCTCCAGATTAACTCTATTCTGAACTGAATCTAAGGCCTCTAGATCGCAACCAAACGACCCCTTATATAACCTAGCATACAGTTATTCCTGTAGCTGTTAAGCTCTTGCCTTCCATCTCCTATATTTAATATAGTCTTCTCTCTCCCACGCCTTATATATACTTTAGTGGCAGTTTACGCATTTTATTTAGTCTTAATTTAGGCAGTGTCTTATATTATAGGGGCCTGTATAGTGGACGTAGCACACCTATACTGCGCATATAGATTAGGTGTGTCCCTATTATATATAATAATAGCATTATTCTAGGCGTAGTCTATAGTTATAGAGCCTTATATTATATATAAGGCTATTTATAATTATTCCTTTTTAGATAAGGAGTTTTTATATTCCTAGTATATATATACTAATAAGAAGGGAGCTATATATTTAACTAGCGTCTCCCTAGTAAGTCTCTAGCGACCTTTATATCCTCTTATTATTCTTATTATATACTTAGTTTATATTTTCCTATTAAAGCTATTAGATTTAGGTAATCTTAAAACCTAGTATAAGGCGTTCCATTTATTTTACTATCTCCTATATAGTTGCTATATTATCCACCTAGTATTCCTTTTCTACTTTAAGGCTTATAGGAACCGCTAGAACTTTAACTAAGTAATCTTTATAGAGCACTTTTATGCTAATGCATTCTCCTAGCCTATCCCCTACCCTTATAGCTTATTCCTTTACCTATTAGTCCTTTAGGGTAACTCTAATATCTCCGCTCCTAAGGTATTAGACTTCAATAGTATTATAGACCTCTTTATAAATCTCTATAAGGACATCTGTTTTTAATTATCCCCTTAGCCCCTCTGCTTTTTCTATATTTAGTTATATTATAATTATATACCCAGTTATTGTCTTAATGGGGGTAGGTTCCCTATACTATAGAAGCGCAGTTATAGTAGCCTAGGTACAGTTTGCCGGTAAAAGGGGATTTTATTTATTTTTAATTTTACTTAGCCGTTAGAGGATTTAATTAAGGGTTTGTTAGAGGGGCACCTAAGGTTTACTAGACTAGCGGAGCCATTCTACTAGCTATATTAGTCTGTTATAGCTAATAGTTACTCCCCTATAATTCTAGATACTAAATATATCTAGTAGGCTTTGTATTTTATTAGATGCCTTTTTAATAGAGGTATTTCCGCTTTATAGTATGGTATTCACCTATCTTTGTTATAGAGGGCTATTGCTAGGCGTAGTTCTGGTAGTTGCACATAAGTGCGAACTACTATTATTTAATATATGCCTCTTTTGCGATATATGCATCTTAGGGGGTTCTCTAAGAGTTTTTTAGGGTTCTTTTAGTTAGTTTTAGTCTTTTTAGGCTAGGTGCAGCAAGAGCTCCTTAAAAAATTGGATGCCTTATATTTAGCTAATATAATTTTATAAAATATATAAAGGGAGTTATTAGAAAGAGCTAAAGTTAGTAAATTTTAATAGATATTATAATTTAACTAATAACTTTTATTTTTACTACCTAATATATTATAAACACATTCCAAAGTAATATAGAACCCTATTAAAATTTAAGTCCAAACTCCATCTATAAGATTTCATTTATAACATGTTATAAACACATTATAAATTAGATTTTAGGTTATTTATTAAAATATAGCCGCAGTATCCTCCTCTATAGGTCTAGCAGCTTTAGTAGCCTTTCTCTTTATAGCCTTTAAACCTTTAAACTAGACTTCTTTAGACGCTTTTTAAAAGTCTTAATAGGAGCCAGAGTAGTAAAAGTTAGAGTAGTAGGAGCCTTAGTACGTTAGGAAAACGGGAAAGTAGTAAGGGCTAGCTAGGGGCTACCCCGGGGCCAGCACGGGGTCATTTTAGCTAGATCCGCTGATCTGCTTATATACACTTCTTTACGCTAGCCCGGGGCCATATTAGCAACATTAGCAACATTAGCACATTTTATACGTTTTGTACGTTTTGTACGTTTCATACATTTCGTACATTTCGTACATTTCGCACATTTCGTACATTTCGTACATTTCGTATATTTTATATAATATTTCCTACAGCTGCAATATTTATAATTATAAACTAAATAATAAAATTCAAAATTCAAAATTCAAAATTTAAAATTAATGGTAGCTATAAGAGGTATATATCACAGAAGCCGTATAAAGGCTTAATCTATGTTATGATACTGCTTCCTTAATTGGCGGTGTTCCTAATAATCTGCTGCCTGCCTACCTGTCTGTGCCTGCCTGTCGTGCCTACTTGTCTATACCTACCTGTCTGTATCTGTAATTCGGGATAGAGGTCGGCCCGATCGAAGGCTCTGCTTGATTCGAATCGTTCTCTATGGGCGTTTGCTGGCTGTACGTTTGAACGGTGGTCGTCTGGGGTGCCTCCCTAAGAGGCCTCGATTCGATTTGATTTGGTAATAGGGTAATATCGAGGCTCTGGTTCGATTCGATCGACCGATTAAATTAATCGTGGTGTTCACTGGCTGGTCGTTTAAACGATTATCGTCTGGCTCTGGCGACGGTCGTGGTTCTGGCGACGGTCCTACCACCTACCTACCTACCTACCTACCTACCTACCTACCTACCTGCCTGCCTGCCTGCCTGCCTGCCTGCCTGCCTGCCTGCCTGCCTGCCTACCTATCTGTGTCTGTGTTTATTGTAGGAGCCCTGCGTCTTTTTAGGGTGACTACCGCTTAGGCGTCGAGCGATCGATTGAGGAGGCGAGGGGGAAGGCTCTCGCAGAGGCTCCAAATTGTCAATTGGCGGCGTTCCCGATAATCCGCCGGCCATGTACTGATTTCCTAACTAGACCTAGTGCCTACCTGCCTGCCTTCTATGTCAGTACCTGATTTAATTTAGGGAAGGGGTCGGCCCAATTAAAGGCTCTAATTAATTCGAATCGTTCTCTACAGGCGTTCGCCGGCTGTACATTCGAACGGTGGTTATCTGGGGTGCCTCCTTAGGAGGCCTTGATGCGATTCAACTTGGTAACAGGTTGATATTAAGGCTCTAGTTCGATTCGATCGATCGATCGAATCGATCGTGGTATTCGCTAGCTAGTCGTTTAAATGGTCGTCGTCTAGTTCGACCGTCGTCTGGTTCTAGTCACAGTCCTCTGCTAGCTACCGTTCTGGTGCCTCCCTAGGTAGGGAGGGTGAAGAAAGGTTAAAAAATAACATGGCATTTAGGTGTACAAGGGGTATGCAAAGGCACGTGTAGAGGCTATCGGGAATAGAGTAGGGACCCAATGGTACTGTTAGGACGATTTGGATAATTAGGAAAATTAAAGTCCTGCTAAGAGCCTGCTAAAAAGCCTACTAGGAGCCTCCAGGAGGCCTTTAGAATTTTAATACCCTAATAGCAATAAATGCAATAATAGTAATAATATTTATTTTATAGCCAGAAGCTGGCTTATTGCTGTAATATATATAGTATTACGCCCTTTTAGCTAGCGTAGTGCTAGCATATAGCCCTGGGGTTTGGCCAATATGGCGAAAAGCTAGCGTACAGCCCCAGGGTTTGGCTAATATGGCGGAAAGCTAGCCCTGGGCCCAAAAGTACTTTTAGCGAAACCAAATTTCCTGCGCCACTCCTCGTTTTCCTGACGTATTATCCAATCTATTATTAATAAAGTAGCTCTAATTAAGACAACTCTTAAATAAGTAAGCTATAATAAATTTAGAATATATTCTTAACCGGTTTAAAACGGGTTCTAAATTAACTTATAAGTAGAAGTTATATTTAAACACTTAGTATATAGAACCTCAGTACCCAATTCCTTAAGCAAAGTAACCATTTTTAGAAAGTTATACTAGGAACTTAATTAGAATATATTACAAACACGTTAGGAATATTTTATATTGCCTTTTTAAGGCCCACTCTTAAATCTAATAGGTATAACCTTTTTTTAAATAGGAGCTGTTAATTATAGGGCAGTAGTCCTAGAAGGGCGGCTAAGGGGAGCTAAGGTGGGGGTATAAGGGGGTTAGGTAGTAGTAGAGCGGCCTAAACTAGTAAGATTATATTTAAAAGTAGTTCCTAATACGTTCTAATTATATATAGCTATAACAGCGGAATAGAAAGCTATAATAGGTTAGTAACTAGTTATAAACAAGTTAAGAACACGTTTAGTGTGACGGCGCTGGGGCGCGTCACCTAGTTAGGGGTTCGCTTAGGGCTTGGCTTATGTATTTAGACGTGGCCTCACCACCTTCTCTTGCTCCTCACCTTGATATCTTCGTAATACAGCATTTGTTCAAGCACACGTTGCATTCGTTCAAGCTTTGGTTCAGGGGCATTTGTTCGAGCCGTGCGGCATTTGTTTAAGCCGTCACATTTAGAATATATACCTATTACTTCTTCCTACTTTTTAATAGAAGGAGGCCCTCCTTTTCTAATGTTCCTAGTTCTAAGGCTATGCTTCTTTATATAGTTTTTAAGGGCGCCGTAATCTCCAACCTTCTTTTAAATGCGTTATAAATATATTAGCAATATATTATAAACCTAGTATATCTATCTACTTACCCTATATAGTACCGGATTCTCTAGATTAGGCAAGACATTATACTAATAAAAAACCTCCCCTATGGTTAAATCCACCTTGCTACTATGCTAGTATTACGTTAGGAACGTGTTCTAAATATGTTTAGAACTACTTACTATAATAAAAGCATCCATGCCCTTAGGGAGCCTTTCTATTTTTAGGTAGGCTTTATAGACGGCCTAAACTATTAGAATATATTTAGAATAGGTTGTAGGTAGCTTACGCAGCTCTTTAATATGCTAGATATTATATTTTAAATTGGTTTAAAATAAATTTAATAAATTTGTAATAGGGGGTGAGGTAGAAGGTGAGGTTAAAGTTTAACAAGGAAAGTCAAATTTGGTGTGGTAGGCGGAGGTTTCGCCTATCGGGCCGACATTTTAGCGTGGTCCGACCGACCTGTACGCACTCTATGAATAGTTGTGTCCTAATGTCTGGGCGTTTGGAGTGTGGCGAAGCTCTTGCGCTACAGCAAGGATGATCCTAAAAGAGCTTAGCGTGGATAGATGCGCATTCTACATCCTTGGCTGTCCTCCCTCATCAATGTCACAGATCCCAGGAGTTGATTTCGTTGAAAAGACCCATCTGATCGTTTCTGCCATCTTAATGGCTGGCTTGCTGAAATGGGGGAAGAGTATCCTTCGAAGGGCTCCTTCTCCGCCCTTGCGATTTCTCACTACCGGCTTTGAGGTCTTTGCCCCGTCAGAAATTCTTGATGAGGAGCGATTCGAAGAATTCAAGTCGGGACGATATTATCCAGTGAACATAGGGGAAGTATTTGATTCGAAGTATCAGGTCATTGGCAAGCTGGGATTTGGCGTGACATCCACAGTATGGCTTGCCCGCGACCTTCAGTTAGTCTTCCTTTCTCCAGCTGGAACTACAAAGGTATGACTGACAAATTTAGAGCGCATCAACACGTGACCTTAAAGGTCTATACACGCGACCAAGATAATAAAGAAGAGTTTGAAATATACAAGCAGTTGAGCAAGGGCGACTCGTCTCATCCAGGGTATGCCCACGTCAGGACAGCCTTGGATATTTTCACCATACATCGCTCCGGCGGGGATCACCAATGCCTCGTTCAGAAACCTATGTGGGAATCCTTCAGTGACCTCCTTTATCGAAATCCTGCACATCGATTCACAGAAGAGCTTCTAAGGGCAGGTCTCATACAAGTTTTCCTTGCACTTGACTACTTGCACACAGAATGCAAGCTTGTCCACACAGGTATGTAAGCTTTCAATACTTGACAATCGTGAACGCTGACCTGTAGATTGCTAGACGTCAAAGGAGACAACATTCTTCAAGAGATAGCCGATAAGTCAATTCTTGATGCCTTCACTAATGCGGAACTTCAGCATCCTTCACCGCGAAAGTTTGTTAATGATGCACCAATATATGCGTCACGACGTTTCGAGCTTCCAAAGAAATTCGGCGCTGCTGTTCTCAGCGACTTCGGGTCTGCTGTTAGTGGAGACGAGAAGAGAAATCACAACGCACAGCCCAATGTGTATAGGTCACCAGAAGTGATGCTCAAGGCTGAATGGAGTTACCCCATCGACATCTGGAACGTGGGTTGTATAGTACGTTCGGTCTTTACTACTCCGGAGTTACTACACGCCTAAACTCGCTAATCATCAACGACTAGGTCTGGGATTTGTTCGAAGGCAAGCACCTATTCCATGGATATGACCTTGGACATAAGCAATACGCAACTCGTACCCATCTTTCCGAAGTGATTGGCTTGCTAGGACCACCACCACTTGATTTGATTAAACGCGGCACACGAAGCCCGGAATTTTTCACAGAGGACGGTACGTTTGATAACTGCTCTGCGATGCAATTGTACATTGGTTTTCTCACGCTATGACAGGACAATGGAAAGCGGACGTGGGGATCCCGAAAGACACGAGCCTAGAGAAGTCGGAAGAATATCTCGAGGGGAAGGATAAGGAGATGTTCATCAAGTTTATGAGAAAGATGTTGCAATGGCGGCCAGAGGACAGACAGACGGCCAAACAATTGCTCGAGGATCCGTGGCTTAACGACCAAGTTGAATAGAAGGCATGGCTAGGTCCAGCTACCATTACTCCAGCATTTGTTCTCTAAATGCCCAATGTCATTCCATTCGTGGAACCTTTCATCTGACTGGTCTTCTCCGCCAGTTGTGTCCTAAAGACAGACCATTGACACATACATAGCTAGAACAAGGCTATAAATACGTATACACTAACGTAACAGACACCCCAACGAGCCAGCCACCCGATCGAGCCACCCCTAGGTCCCAGCTCTCGTATGCACGGACTCTCACCCAAATTGGTCAATTTATTAATACTATACAAAAGATCGGTTTCTAGAGGTAGTTCCTTCAATACCTTCTTCGCGAAGCCTACTTTACCACGTAGAGCCGCATTACGTTCCTTTCTAAGAGCCTCTTCTTGCTCCTTCTCCTTCCATTCTTGGTTCCTTTAAAGAGCCTCTTGTACTGATAAAACTCGTGCCTTACTATATAACGTCTTCTCCTTTCCTTAATACTGCCTCTTCTACTTCTCTATAAGCTCCATATTTATACGCTAAAGTGTAACCTTATTAGCAAGCGTTCTTAAGGTAAGATCTTATAGATTATGTAAAGCTTTAGAATGTATAGGTATAGCACCTTATAAAACTAAATTAATAGCTTTATTGATCCTCTCTCTAATAGAAGGCGATATAGGAATATTAATTTAAATACTATTCTTATTTGTAAGGCTTGCAAATAGAGGAGCCTCTAGTTAAATCTTTAAGAGAATAATAGAAGGATTGTAAGGAATAAGGCCTGTTACCCGCCATGCACTTGCCTTATTAGTTAATATTATAGCCTTACTACGTGCAGCTTAGTAGATCTTTAAGAACTCTTGCTTTATAATAGCTAAGGCTCCGTATAATACTATATTATAGAGTCGCTTCTTATAAGCTCTCGCCAGAGGCCTAAATATACTGGCGTCTAAGGACTGTAGTATATGCGTTAAATAAGGAGGAAGGTAGTGTCACGGAACCCCACCGCAGGGGCCTCCATAGGAGAGCCCCGTGCTCTTGCGTACACCTCGCGTATAGCTTACGTCAGCTACGCATAGGTATATCACCTCCTTACGCCCTCGACCCTTACAATTGATCGCGCAACGTCTTATAGACTCCTCGAATACATACGCTCTGTAGCCATTGCCCCCGTCCTATGACATTATATTGCGCCTTTTTACCACCAACACTCAGCCTATAACCAATTCTACGTCTTTGCAACACTATAGGCGCTGCTAAAAGCAGCATAAGACGTTTATAAAAATAGTAGTATAAAAACCTAATAAATACTACCGCCTTCTATAGAACTACTACCTAAAGCTTATATAAGTTAAGATGCGTACTATCTAAAATTATAATATTATCTAAGACCTATAAGCTTATAAGGTACTCACTAATAGCATATATTAAGAAACTAAAGACAACTTCTATATGTCTAAATGCGACATCTAATAGCTAAAGAAGGCTAAGATTATACTTATTGCTATAGTTACTAAAAAAGAGGGTATAATTAAATATCTATAATCCTAGCTTAATAAGCACATTTATAATAATGCTAGATACCTCTCTACTATATATAACACCACCTAAGTCTTTATACCCCTAGTAATCTTACCTACTTAACGCCTAATAGAGGGTTAGTACTAAGTAGCTTTACCTAATAGGAATCCCTAAAGTAGTAATAATAAAAGCTATAATAATTAAACCTAAGCTACTACTATAGGGTCTAATATATATTACCCTAATCCCCTAATCTTTTAGGGAGACTATAAAGAATATAGCTACTAAAAGATATAAATCTATAAGAAACTAACTTAGAGCGTCTACCTTTTTCCTATAAAAGATACTAAGATTAGCTATATTATTAGGCGAATAAAGGGTATACTATTTAATAGACTCTTTGCCTAATGGGAGACTAATAGCCCTTAAAAGTAGCAGTTCTACTAAGAAGTCCTTAATAATCTTAACCTAATATACTAAGACTATAACCAACTAGCTACTAACCAAGATAAACTATATACCCTAAAGATAAGCCCTACTGAATTGTTTAATAAGTTTTATATTAAATTCTAGAAATATACTAGAGTCCTTACCTAAGATAATACTAAAGACTAGGAAGATCTCCTTAAAAAGGTTACTTATTACCTTAGTTACGCAGCCGCTAGCTATAACTATAATAATATTTATAATATAGTAGTAGCCCTATGGAAGATTAAACAACAACTAAATTAGATTACTACTACTAATTCTTACCTAAAGACCTCCCTATAAAAGCCCTTTGGACCTACTAAACCTATATATACTAAGCCACTAACGCTTACTACTTTAAATACTACTAGAGCTAATATTAACCTCTTTATACTAACCTTTCTATAAAAACTTTTAGATAGAGGGCGTAAGCTACTTTAGAAACTAGGTGTTACGGACGCTTTAAGTACGATACTATAACTACTTAGAGAGGAGTTAGAGGAAGCTAGTTGGTTAATAAGGGCACGGTCCAGGATGGAACTAGTAGAGCTATGTAATGAGGAATGGTAGCCAAGGTTACGTAATGTAATCTATATAATCTATAATAGAGCGAACAGAGCAGACAGAGTAGATAGAGTAATAACTTTCTTAGGAGTATGGATGTGTATTTAAGGACCTATAGTCCCTACCTAGATAGTTCCTTTCCTTATAGTAAATCTCAGAATACAATTAGAGTTAATCTATTGGGCAACCACTCCACCAGTTGTTACTTTTACATTATTAACTTCCTGTTTACCTATACACCTAGCCCATTAGTAAGTCTACCGTGGTATTTCCTATAAGGCTTTATTACACATTTACTACCTAGTTATAGTATTAATAAAGTCAAACAATATGCTACCAAAAGTACCTGTTATAACGCTATCTATAGTAGCTACGACCTTAGTTTTGGGAGGAGATACCAGTATAAGAGATACTAATTCGCAGCTAGTTACGGTGGGTTAGTTACAGGAAATATTTAATTAATTAACAGATAATAATTAAATACTTAAAGAAAGAATTAATGGAATTAGAGTAGCTAAGGTTAAACTACTATTAATTAAACAGTTCTTAGGGGAGAAGTTAAAACTTAAAGGATTCCTTACGCAAATGCACTTTAAGGTTATATAAGAGGGAGCGAAGTTAGCAACACCCGCAGACTAAGTGGCGTATATAAAACTGTTCTTAACAGGAAGAGCGCTTAAGTGGTTTAAACCTTACCTTACTAAAATCCAGGTAAATAGAATGTTAATTACTAACTAAGAAGTACGGTATATGTTTACTAGTTAGAACGGATTTTTAGAAAGACTAGTATAGATATTTAGAGATCTAGAGGCAACAACTACAGCAGAAAAAAAACTTTAGAACTTAGTACAGTAAACTTTAGCAATTAAGTACACAATGTAGTTTTAAACACTTGTAATATAGGTTAAGTAGAATAATAAGGCGCTTATGGCACAATATAAATAGGGACTTAAGGCTAAAGTCTAGGACGTAATTATTCTGATAGAAAATACGGAAACTCTAAGAGAGTTAATAAATTAATTAATAAAGATTAATAGTAGGATCTATTAAAGGGAACAAACTAAGAAAGGGCAAGATAGAGTTCTATAGTTATATAAGGCGTAGAGCACGCAACGATAGATATAGAGTTATAAACTATAAAACAGTAGGCCAGAGCTAATGGACTTAAGTGGTACTAAAGAATCTAAAAGATAAAATAAGAAACTATAGAATCCTAGAGGTTAAGGGTTAAGTAATTATAGGACTAAGGAGCAGAGGCTAAACCAGGGACCTTAGCAGTAGAAGATGTTTAGGCAAACTCTATAATAAGAAGAATAGTTTAAAGAAGGAGCTTATATAAATTGCGGAAAATAGGGTTATTATGCCAGAAACTATAGAGGAGGCTAGAGTAGCTATATAGTAAAAGGAACTAAGTAGGAAGAACCAGGACTAGTAATAAAGAGATTATAAGGTACTAGAGAATGTTCTATTAAGCATTTTACGTTTTATTATAATAACGCATGCTAAATTTATAAGGACGCTAAGTATGGTATAAGCTATTGGCTATAAGAGCTAGAGTTAAGAGAACTTAAAGGAACTAGAGAGTTAGATAAAGAATAAGATTAACTCTATAAGCTAGATTAAGATATTACAGTAATATACGGATAAAGATTAGTAATAATAACAATAGAGTTAGAGTACTTATTAATTAATAGCAATAAGGAAGAAAAAGGGACTAACTAGGAGTACCTAAACCTTAATAATGTAATAGAATATGGATTAGTAACAAATATTATAACACCATTAGATACGGCATCCATCACTTTATAAGATAAAAGGAGTAATATCTAAAGATAATTAAGTAAGCAGACAACTGCTAGTGCTAGCTTACCACTTAATAAAGGTAAAAGGCCAAAGGCTTAAGGTTTTTAAGATAAGATAAGATATACCTAAGAACCTATAACAGACAATAACTAATAGAAAAGGATAGTAGCTTAGTTTAAAAGCAAACAAATAAGTACGGGATGATAATTCCTAGAGAGCCAAGATTTTAAAGAACAAATAAGGTCCATAGCAGTTCTAGAAAAACGCAGTATTTAGCCTAAAGGTTAAAAAGCTAACACAGTAGTTAAAAAATTTAATAATATTAGTAACCTGTTTACAAGACGCAATAGAACAAAAACTATAAATAAGTTTAGATAACGAATTGTTAGATAGTAAGAACAGAAGCTAGACTAGGGATTAGCTATACTAGGACATATAAGGGATAGAGCACCCATATAAAAAGTTACTAATAGGCTAAAGGTAGAAACGCTAAGAGCTAAGTAGTTAAGTAATCTAGAAGAAGAGGAGGACCTAGAAGTTCTAACTTACTTTACAGAAAGACATATTAAAGGTTATAATAACGCAGCAATAAAGAGATACTTCCTTATAAATAGGTTGTATACACTTATAGAGCTGTATTAAAAGTAGTATAAGTAAAGAGGAAGTAATAAGTAGGAAGATTTCTATATATAGTTAGATAAGAAAGTTATAGCAGACTAAGCTATATTTAAGAAATAAATGAGTTATATTAAAGGAGCATTAGTTATAATATTAAAGAATCTAGAAGAATAGGCTATAGACTAGAGAGAAACGGTGTAGGTATTAGTATTAGTAAGTAAGACAGCAACAGTTAGATTAATATAGGAAAGGTTTAAACTTAAGGATAAAGATAAACTATAAGTTAACCCAAAGCACCTAGCGCATTATACACTAGCGTGGATTGTATATATGGATAATACGTGTAATATATATAGGGCACCTAAGGACAAGCATTATAAGTATCTAATAAGGATATATTGGATAATAGACAAAAAGTAGTATAGAGACGCTAAGTATATGCATAGTTAGCACCTAGTAAAAGTTTAGGAGTTAGGCAACTTAATACTTTAACTAGAAAGGTTTCTTATAAAAGAATACCTAAATAGATAATAGTAGTGGAAGTGCTTAGAGAATACTTATCTATAGTATATTTAAAAAAAGAAATAAACTAAGTATTAGCTAAAAGTAGACTAAGTATAGTTAAGATGTAACGGAACCTTGTAGCAGGAACTACAGTGGGTTCTGTTATTAGGCTAGGTATATAGGTAAGAACAAATTAACAACGTAATAATAACTAGTGGAGTAGTTGCCTAACAGATTAACTCTAATTATATTCTAAGATTCACTACAAGGAGAGAACTATCTATAGTAGGGACTAAGGTCCTTTAAATACATAACCATACTCCTAAGAAATCCTCTCTTGTACGTAAGGTACGTGAGGTATGTAAGGTATATAATAGACCTTATAGACCTTACAGACCTTATAGAGCATACCATATAACCTTGGTTACTATTTCTCGTTATATAGCTCTACCAGATCTATCCTAGATTGTGCCTATATTAACTAACTAGCTTCCTATAACTTTTCCCTAAGTAGTTGTAATATTGTACTTAAAGCGTCCGTAACACCATCTCCCTCCTCTTTATCTTTGTCCTTAAAGATTTCTAATATCTCTAAGTTGTCTACTAGAGGTGTAATGTCTATTTAATTAGTCTGGTTAATATCCTTACTTATTATACCTAAAGCTTCTTCTTCTTCTTCGTTCTAACGACGTGCCCGTACTATGGCTGCTATACTATCGCTTAGTGAAGTTATGCCGTCTCCATATTCTTATTGTGCGAAAAAGGGGTTAGTTTATATTACGCTGGCGAGTCCTTTGTCTCGGCAACCCTCTTCCTATTCGGAGTGTATAAAGTCAAACGTTTAATTGTTTTGCGATGTTCGCTTAGTCTTTAACACTAAGTGTATATATCCCATAACTCTTAACAGTCTTTAAGTTCCCTAAGTAACTTGTTATAGGGTCTCGTGTTTAATCTACCACTGTAAAGCTTAATGGTAAGCTCTTAAGCGCCTTAGATAAACTTCGCCGCTCGCGGGAAGTAGAGTAGGAGGCTATAGCTGCTTAATAGCGTGCCCTTAAAGCCTGTCTATTGGCCTCCGCCCGTCTTCTTCGTCTTAAGAAAGTGTGTAAGAAGGTTTGTTCTAAGGAGTAGAAACTAGTTTAATAGGGTCTTAATAAGTTAGGTAATAAAAGGACTAGCTCTCCTCCTATAAGGGAAATAACTCTAAGTAGCTTAGCAATTGCTCCTCTTAGGTCCCCCTTAGGTGACTTGTTCTTTAGTAATCCTTTTTTAATACTCCCTAACCTGCTTTTTTCTAATACTCCTTTACCTTTCCTATAGCGTTCTCTAGGTTGCTTAGTGGTTTTTAGGTAGTCTTATTATAGCCTATCTACTTTACTTTATATTATGTTTTGTTATCTACATCCTTATAACTAATAATCTTTAAAACTTGCTATTTGTCTTCCTCTTATTCTCTATATATGTCTGCCTTGTAGACTGGTGGCTTAATATTCCCGTATACTAGCTCTAGCATTGTGATATATTATATAGGGTAGATCTTTATTTTGGCTAATAGGTTTAACTTATATATAACTAATAAAATTCTTTACTTAACTTTAAAAGGTTCTAGTCTAACATAGTTTAACTTCTTGCTTAGTTGTTAACTCTTAAAATTTTTATATAGTAGCTATACTTTATCTCCCTCCTTAAGATCTGGTCCCTTAGATCTCTTAGCATTGTAGTGCTTTTTTATTTATTTTTGTACTAGTTTAGCTGTTTCTTTAAGGTCTTTATAAAGATTTATTAACGTCTCTATTCTTTATTTAGCTATGCTACTCGTCTTTTTTACTTAATATGGCGATAACGATGTTCTTGGCTCGTATCTATAGTTCGCCTTAAATAGTAATGTCCCCATTTCTTCTTATAGTATTGTGTTGTATATAAACTGTGTAACTGGTAATAACAATACCTAATTGTTCTATACGTGATTAATATAATGCCTTAGATACTATTCTAGTGTCTAATTTAGTCTTTCCGTTTATCTGTCCATCTGTAGATAATATACTATAGATATTACTGCGCAAACTCCTTATTTTGCTAGAAATACTTCCTAAAATGCTATTATAAATCTTAGATCTCTGTCTGATATAATCTTGTCTAGTGCTCTATATCTTATAAATACTTCTTTTATATAGATTCTAGCGATATCTTCTACTAATATTTCTTTAGTGTATACTATAAAGTATCCCTACTTTATTAGCTTATCCACTATTACTAAAATCGCGTTATAATCTTGTCCTATAATAGGATCTCTTAATTTTGGTAACTTAATAATAAAGTCCTATAATATAACTTCCTATGGTCTTCCTGGTATTTTAATAGGTTATAGCCCTTTATATAGCTTATGCCTTGTCGGTTTGTTTCTTTAGTAATCTAGATATTTCTTTATAACTTATCTTGCTAGTCCCTAGATTTCTTAAATAATATACTCCTTTTAAAGTTTTAATACTAAGCTTATAGCTCCGTTGTGTCCTTATGTTATTCCCTTATGGAATTCCTTTATAAATTCTTTTATAATAGACTTAGGTATATACGTTACTTTTCTATTTTTATATTACTCTAAGTTTAGATTCTCTACCTGTGCTTCTTAGATCTTTTGTGTTTAATTACTCTCTAGTAACTTATAGATCTGACTTTCCTTAGTTGCTATAATCTTTAGATAGTTATACCTAATTAATCCGTCTTAATCCTTTTGCAATAAAGCTCCTAATAGCTTTTTATTATTTTGTAGTTTAGCCTTTTTACTTAGCGTGTCTGCTTGTGCATTATCTATACCCTTAGTATGCTAAATTTTAAAATAGTATTCTATAAGCATTTCCGCCCATCTAACCTGTCTTTGGTTGAGTTCCTTTGTTATTAGGAATTCTGTAAGGTTCTTATAGTCCGTCTTAACTATAAATGGTTTCTTTATGCCTTATAAAAATGCTTTTTATTTCTTAAGTGCTGTAACTATACCTAACAACTCCTTGTTATAGATGTTATAGTTTAACTCTAGTGGTGTTATCTTTTAACTGTAGTATACTACTAGGTGCCATCTATCCTAATATTTCTATATAAAGTATACCCCTAGTGTAAAGTTTAATATATTTGTTTTTATAACCGTCTCTAGACCTAATTAATAGATCTTAAGAACTAGCTCCTAGGTAAACAACCTCTTAACTCTCTTAAATAGTTCTTATTACTCCTTCCCCTATACCTATAGTTCTTTTTTCTTTATTAACTACATAAGTGGCTTAATATCCTTTAACCATTATGCTATAAACCTTCTATAGTAATTGCAAAACCCTAGAAACGATTTTAACTATATAACGTTCTCTAGTTCCTATCAATTTACTATAGCCTTAATCTTTTTTAGATCTATACTAAGTTGGCTTAGTTTAATAATAAATCTAATAAAATTGGTCTTCCTAGTGAAGAACTTGTATTTCTTAATTGCTATTAGCATCTATTTTTCTTATAGTCTCTTTAAGACCTACTTAATATATTCTTTATATTCTTCCTCACTCTTTAAGTAGATAATAATGTTGTTAAGGTATACTATAATAAATTTATCTAGGTATTCTCCTAATATACTATTAATTCGCTTTTGGAACGTTACTAGTGTATTTATAAGCCCGAATTGTATAACTAATGGCTTATATAGTCCTTTCTTTAATCTAAAGGCTGCCTTTTATTTATTGCCTTTCTTAATTCTAATTTAATGGTACGCCTACCTCAGATCTATCTTTATAAAGATCTTTACGTTACCTATTTTATTTTGGATTTCGCTAATTAAGGGTAAAGGATACCTATTCTTTCTAGTAATACTGTTTAACTGTCTATAGTCTATACATATCCTAAGTTTTCCATTTTTCTTTAGGATGAATAGTACTGGATATCCTACTAATAACTATAATGGTTTGATATATCCCTTGCGTAAGTTCTCCTAGATAAACTCCTTAAGCGCTATTAACTCTGTTTTAGTAAGCTTATAGATTAGAAAGAACTTTAGACTTATTCCCTCTTTTAATTCTATCTTATGGTCCTAGGCTATATACTTTAATAGCTTTTCACTTTCTAGTAACCATAACTTTTTACTATACTTATGGTATCTCTTTAGTATATAACTTAAGCCTCGCTTAGTCTCTTTATATATAGCTTTAACTTAGTACTATACTAACTTAGTTTACTATTATACTTTATGCCGTTAAGTATCCTTAATATTAACCTAACCTATAATCTAATTAATTCTTAGATTATACTTTTATAACTAAGGTATTCCTAGTATCGCCTTATCCTATCCTAATAGTAGGATATTAAAAGATATTCTAACTAGTCTCCCCTTAATAGTTATCTAAATAGGTTCTATTTTAAGATTAATAATACCTCCTCTATAGGCTATCTAATCTCCTAAAATTATTATAAGTGGATATAGGTGTTTCTTTTATCTATATAGTAACCCCATCCTTTCTACTGCCTTTGGTAATATGTGGTTCCTAGTTACTCTACTATCTACTAACGCTTTAAACTGCTAATCTTGCTATTTAACTTATAAATTTAGGTATTATCTTTAAATTTCTTTAAGGGTCTAAGGCTCTAATACTAGTTTCCTCTAGTTTTATACGCCTCCCCTTTTCCTAACTATTGGCTGCTAGATCCTACTTATACTTAGTTTATTTCTTTTCCTCTATATACTATAGATAAGTGTTCTCTAGGCACTTCTACCACTATTATCCATCTAGGCATTTTTCCATAAGGAATCTTCCTAGTTAAAGTATTAAGTCCCCTTAACCTTGTACTTCTACTAGGTGCTATCTATATATATACTTAGCGTTCCTAAACCTCTTTTCCTTTAATGCCTAGTATATTCTTACTAGGTACTTCTAGTTCTTATCTTTAGGTGCCCTATATATATTGCATATATTATCTACACAAGCTATCTACGATAGTGTATAATACGCTATATATTTTAGGTTAACTCTTAGTTTATTTTTATTTTTAAGTTTAAACTTATACCTAGTTAACCTAACTACTAGTATCTCTACTATAGGTATTAAGACTTGTTGCTTACTTTTCTAGTCCCTAAATCCCTCTTCTAGGTTCCTTAATATTATAATTAATGCTTCTTTAATATAACTTATGTGTTTCTCTATAATAGGTTAGTTTTAAATAACTTTTTTATCTAGCTATATATAAAAATCTGCCTATTTATTGTTATGTCGTTGCCTATACCACTTTCCATATAACTGGTTTAGTGTGTATAGTCTATCTATTAGAAAGTACCTTGTTATTACTATATTATAATATTCTTTAGTATATCTTTCTTTAAACCTAGTTAGAATATCTAAGTCCTCTTCTTATTTTAGTTTATCTAACTATTTTACCCTAGGTGTCCCTACACTTGGCCTATTAGTAACTCTTTATATAGGTACTCTGTCCCTTATATATTCTGGTATAGCTGACCTCTTATCTAGCTTTTACTCTTACTATATAATGATTTGTGTTCTAAACTTATTTATAGTTTCTTATTTTCTATATCTTATAGCTAGATCTTTATAGTCGTCTTACTTTTTAATTTTAGTATTAACTGTTTAATCTTTAGGCTAAATATTATATTTACCTAGGATTACTAACGTTCTTATTTATTTCCTAAACTTGTAGTTTATAAACTTGCATTCTATACTTATTTATTTATTACTAAACTGAGTTACTACCCTTCCTTATTAGTTTTTGTCTGTTATGGGTCCTTAGGTATATCTTATCTTACTTTAAAAATTTTAAGCTTTTTTTATCTCCTTTTAAGAATCTTAAGCCTGTGGCCTTTTACCTTTATTAAGTAATAAGCTAGTACTAGTAGTTGTTTACTTACTTAATTTCTTCTAAATATTACTCCTATTGTTTTATAAAGCGATAGAAATTATATCTAATGGTATTATAATATCCATTACTAAACCCTATTCTGTAATGGTCTTAGTTTCTACTTCTATTTTAACTTCTTTAAGGTTTATATACTTCTAGTAAGCTGTCTTTATTACCTTATTATTAGTAAATGCTTTACCTTTATTAAATTTATTATCTTTAATGTCTAATCTATAAGCTGGTTTGTTAGTTCCTCTAAACTTAAATAATAATAGCTCCTATAGCTAATAGCTTGCGCCATACTTAGCGTCCTTATAAATTTAATATACGTTATTATAATAATACACAAAACTATTAATTAAACACTCTTTTATTTCTTATAGTGCACTATTATCTCTTTATATATATATGCTGTCTGCTAGTCTAGTTCCCTTTACTACGTGGTTACTCTAACTACCTCTATAGTCTCTAGCGAAATAACCCTGTTTTCTATAATTTATATAAGCTCTATCTTTAAACTATTTTTCTTGCTATAGAGTCCGCCTAAATATCTTCTACTGCTAAGATCCCTAGTTTGGCCTCTGCTTCTAGGTCCTTTAATTACTTAATCCTTAACCTTTAGGTTTTTATAGTTTCTTTTCCTATTTTTAGGTTTCTTTAGTACCGCTTAGGTCTATTAGCTCTATGCTATTCTATAGTTTTTAACTCTATATCTATTATTGCGTACTCTACGCCTTATATAACTATGGAACTCTGTCTTGCCCTCTCTTAGCTTATTCCCTTTAGTAGATTCTATTATTAATCTTTATTAACTAATCTATTAACTCTCTTAGAGTATCCGCATCTTCTATTAGGATAATTGTATCCTAGACTTTAGCCTTAAGTCCCTATTTATACTATGCTATAAGCGCCTTGTTATTCCACTTAACCTATATAGCTAGTATTTAAAACTGTGTTGTATACTTAATTGCTAAAGTATATTATACTAAGTTCTAAAGCTTTTATTCCGCTGTGGTTATAGCTTCTAGGTCTCTAAATATTTGTATTAGTTGCTTTACGAACCTGTTCCAACTAGTAAATATATACCGTACATTTTGGTTAGTAGTTGTTATGCCATTAGCCTATATTTCCATAAGATATAGCTTAAACTACTTAAGTGCCCTTCCTATTAGGAATAATTCTGCATAGGCTACTTAATCTAATGATATTACTAACTTCGCTCCTTCCTGTACTACTTTAAAGTATATTTACGTAAGAAATCCTTTAAGCTTTAACTTCTCTCCTAAGAACTATTTAATTAAAGGTAACTTAATTTTCGCTACTCTAATTCTATTAATGCGTTCTTTAAGTATCCTATTATTATCTTATAAGTGATTAACTATTTCCTATAACTGACCTTGCGTAACTACTTAAGAATCTCTATTATCTATACTAGTATTACCTGGCCCTAAGGTTGTGGCTATTGCTAACGCCGTTATAACTAGTGCTTTAGGTGGTATATTGTTCAATCTTATTTAATACTATAACCTTAGTAGTGAATATATAACGGAATCTTGTAGTAGGAACTACAGTGGGTTCTATTATTAGGCTAAGTATATAGGTAAGAATAAATTAACAATATAATAATAACTAGTAGAGTAGTTGCCTAACAGATTAACTCTAATTGTATTCTAAGATTTACTACAAGGAGAGAACTATCTATAGTAGGGACTAAGGTCCTTTAAATACATAACTATACTCCTAAGAAATCCTCTCTTGTACGTAAGGTACATAAGGTATATAAGGTATATAATAGACCTTATAGACCTTATAGACCTTATAGACCTTATAGACCTTATAGACCTTATAGAGCATACTATATAACCTTGGTTACTATTTCTTGTTATATAGCTCTACTAGATCTATCCTAGATTGTGCCTATATTAACTAACTAGCTTCCTGTAACTCTTCCCTAAGTAGTTATAACATCGTACTTAAAGCGTCCGTAATATAAGAACTAATAGCTAATAGTTAGGAAAAGTGGAGGCCTATAAAACTAGAGTAAGCTAATAGTAGAGCCTTAAACCCTTAAAGGAATTATAGAATAACACCTAAATTTATAAGTTAATTAGCAGCATTAGAAATTTAAAGCATTAGTAGATAGTGAAGTAATAAAAAACCATATATTACTAGCGGCAGTTAAGAAAATAGGGTTACTATATAGATAGAAAGAACATCTATACCTATTAATAATAATTTTAAAAGATCTAATAGCCTATAGAGGAGATATTATTAATCTTAAAATAGGACCTATTTAGATAACTATTAAAGAAAGACAAGTTAAAATATTTTTTAATATCCTACCGTTAGGAAAGGATAAGGTAATACTAGAAATACCTTAGTTATAGGAGTATAATCTAAAGATTAATTAAGTTATAGGTTAGGTTAATATTAGAGATATATAATAACATAAGGCGCGATATGTTACGGACGCTTTAAGTACAATATTACAACTACTTAGAGAAGAGTTGGAGGAAGCTAGTTAGTTAATATAGGCACAGTCTAAGATGGATCTGGTAGAACTATATAACAAGGAATGGTAAGCGAGTTATATAATGTTATACGCAGTATATAAGGTGTATGCAGTGTACGTCTATATATAACACATATAACACGTACCTTATGTATAAGAGAGGATTTCTTAGGAGTATAGTTATATATTTAAAGGACCTTAGTTCCTACCGTAAATAGTTCTCTCCTTATAGTGAATCTTAGAATATAATTAGAGTTAATCTATTAGGCAACTACTCCACCAGTTATTATTATATTATTATTTTATTTATACCTATATATCTAGCCTAATAATAGAACCTACTATAGTCTAAGCTACCAGGTTCCGTTACACATTTATTACTAAGGTTACAGTATTAGAATAAACTTAAATAACATACTACTAAGAGTAGCACTAGTTATAACAGTATTAATAGAAGCTATAACCTTAGGGCCAGGTGATACTAGTATAGATAATAGGGATTCTTAAGTGGTTACACAAAGTTAGTTATAGGAAATGGTTAATTACTTATAAGATAATAATAGGATACTTAAAGAACGCATTAATAGAATTAAAGTAGTAAAGATTAAATTACCTTTAATTAAATAGTTCTTAGGAGAGAAGTTAAAGCTTAAAGGATTTCTTACGTAAATATACTTTAAAGTAGTACAGGAAGGAGCGAAGTTAGTAATATTATTAGATTAAGTAGCCTATGCAGAATTATTCCTAATAGGAAGGGCACTTAAGTAGTTTAAGCTGTATCTTATGGAAATATAGGCTAATGGCATAACAACTACTAACCAAAATGTACGGTATATATTTACCAGTTGGAATAGGTTCGTAAAGCAACTAATACAAATATTTAGAGACCTAGAAGCTATAACCACAGCAGAATAAAAGCTTTAGAACTTAGTATAATATACTTTAGCAATTAAGTATATAACACAGTTTTAAATACTAGCTATATAGGTTAAGTGGAATAACAAGGCGCTTATAGCATAGTATAAATAGGGACTTAAGGCTAAAGTCTAGGATACAATTATCCTAATAGAAGATGCGGATACTCTAAGAGAGTTAATAGATTAGTTAATAAAGATTAATAATAGAATCTACTAAAGGGAATAAGCTAAGAGAGGGCAAGATAGAGTTCCATAGTTATATAAGGCGCAGAGTACGCAATAATAGATATAGAGTTAAAAACTATAGAATAGCACAGAGCTAATAGACCTAAGCGGTACTAAAGAAACCTAAAAATAGGAAAAGAAACTATAAAAACCTAAAGGTTAAGGATTAAGTAATTAAAGGACCTAGAAGCAGAGGCCAAACTAGAGATCTTAGTAGTAGAAGATATTTAGGCGGACTCTATAGTAAGAAAAATGGTTTAAAGATAGAGCTTATATAAATTATAGAAAACAGGGTTATTTCGCTAGAGACTATAGAGGTGGTTAGAGTAACTATATAGTAAAGGGAACTAGGCCAGCAGATAGCACATATATATAGAGGGACAACAGTATACTACGAGGAATAAAAGAGTGTTTAATTAACAGTTTTGCGTATTATTATAACAACGTATACTAAATTCATAAGGACGCTAAGTACGGCGTAGGCTATTAGCTATAGGAGCTATTATTATCTAAGTTTAAAGGAACCAATAAACTAGCTTATAGATTAGACATTAAAAACAATAAATTTAATATAGGCGAAGCATTTACTAATAATAAGGTAATAAAGGCAGCTTACTAGAAGTATACAGACCTTAGAGAAGTTAAAATAGAAGTAGAGACTAAGACCATTATAAAACAAGGTTTAGTAATGGGTATAGTAACACTATTAGATATAATTTCCATTGCTTTATAAGATAATAGGAGTAACGTTTAAAAGAAACTAAGTAAGTAAATAACTACTAGTGCTAGCTTATCACTTAATAAAGGTAAAAGGCCATAGGCTTAAGATTTTTAAGAAGAGATAAAAGAAGCTTAAGATTTTTAAAGTAAGATAAGACACACCTAAGGACCTATAACAGACAAAAACCGATAGGAAAGGGTAGTAACTTAGTTTAGTAACAAATAAATAAGTATAGAACGCAAGTTTAAGAACCACAAGTTCGGAGAATAAATAAGAACGTTAGTAATCCTAGGTAAATATAGTGTTTAGCCTAAAGATTAAATAGTTAATACTAGGATTAAAAAGCAAGACAACTACAAAGATCTAACTATAAGATGCAGAAAATAAGAAACTATAGATAAGTTTAAAACAAGAATTATTATATAGTAAGAGTAAAAGCTAGACAAGAAGTTAGCTACGCTAGGTTATATAAGAAACAGAGTACCTATATAAAGAGTTACTAATAGGCCAAGTACAGGGACACCTAGGGTAAAGTAGTTAAATAAACTAGAATAAGAAGAGGATCTAGATATTCTAACTAGGTTTAAAGAAAGATATACTAAAGGATATTATAATATAGTAATAACAAGGTACTTTCTAATAGATAAACTATATATACTAAACCAGTTATATGGAAAGTGGTATAAGCAACAATATAGTAATAAATAGGAAGACTTTTATATATAGCTAGATAAAAAAGTTGTCTAAAACTAACCTATTACAGAAAAACGCATAAGTCATATTAGAGGAGTATTAATTATAATATTAAGGAACCTAGAAGAGGGATTTAGGGACTAGAGAAGTAAGTAATAAATCTTAGTACCTATAGTAGAGATACTAGTGGTTAGGTTAACTAGGTATAGATTTAAACTTAAGAATAAAAATAAACTAAGAGTTAACCTAAAATATATAGCGTATTATATACTATTGTGGATAGCTTGTGTAGATAATATATATAATATATATAGAGCACCTAAAGACAAGAACTAGAAGTACCCAGTAAAAATATATTAGGTACTAGAGGAAAAGCGGTTTAGGAATACTAAGTATATACATAGTTAGTACCCAGTAGAAGTATAAGGTTAAGGAGATTTAACACTTTAACTAGGAAGATTCCTTATGGAAGAATACCTAGACGGATAATAGTAGTGGGAGTGCCTAAAGAACACTTATCTATGGTATATAGAGGAAAAGAAACAAACTAAGTATTAGCTAAAGTTAGACTAAGTATAGGTAGGATTAAGCAGCCAATAGTTAAAAAAAGGGGAGGCGTATAGAAATAGAGGGAACTAGTATTAGAGCCTTAAACCCTTAAAGGAATTTAAGGATAATACCTAAATTTAAGAGCTAAGTAGTAAAATTAGCAGTTTAAAGTATTGGTAGATAGTAAAGCAATAAGAAACCATATATTACCAAAGGTAGTGGAAAGGATAGGGTTACTATATAGATAGAAGAAACACCTATATCCACTTATAATAATTTTAGGAGATTAGATAGCCTATAGAGGAGGTATTATTAATTTTAAAACAGGACCTATTTAGATAACTATTAAAGGGAGACCAGTTAGAATATCTTTTAATATCCTACTATTAGGACAGGACAAGGCGATACTAGGAATACCTTAATTATAGGAATACAATCTAAAGATTAATTAGGTTATAGATTAGGTTAATATTAAGAATATATAATAACGCAAAGTACAACAGTAAACTAAGTTGGTATAGTACCAAGTTAGAGCGATATATAAAGAGACTAAGTAAGGCTTAAGTTATATACCAAAGAGATACTATAAGTATAGTAAAAAGTTATGGTTACTAGAGAGTAAAAAGCTGTTAGAATATATAGCTTAGGACTATAAGATAGAATTAAAAGAGAAAATAAGTCTAAAGTTCTTTCTAATCTATAAGCTTACTAAAACAGAGTTAGTAGCGCTTAAGGAGTTTATTTAGAAGAACTTATAAAAGGGATATATTAGACCGTTATAGTTATTAGTAGAATATCCAGTATTGTTTATCCCAAAGAAAAACGGAAAACTTAGGATATATATAGACTATAGACAGTTAAATAGCATTACTAGAAAGGATAAGTATCCTTTACCCTTAATTAGCAAAATCTAAGATAGAATAAGTATCCTTTACCCTTAATTAGCAAAATCTAAGATAGAATAGGCAATGTAAAGATCTTTACAAAGATAGATTTAAGATAGGCGTACCACCAGATTAGAATTAAGGAAGGTAATAAATAGAAGGCAGCCTTTAGGTTAAAGAAAGGACTATATAAGCTATTAGTTATACAGTTTAGGCTTATAAACACACCAGTAATATTCCAGAAGCAAATTAATAGTATATTAGAAGAATACCTAGATAAATTTGTTATAGTATACCTTAACAACATTATTATCTACTTAGAGAGTAAGGAAGAGCATAGAGAACACGTTAAATGGGTCTTAAAGAGACTATAAAAAGAATAAATACTAGTAGCAATTAAGAAATGCAAGTTCTTTACTAGGAAGACCAATTTCGTTAGATTTATTATTAAACTAGGCCAACTTAGTATAGATCCAAAGAAGATCGAGGCTATAGTAAATTGGCAGGAACTAGAAAATGTTATATAGTTAAAATCGTTCCTAGGGTTTTGCAATTACTATAGAAGGTTTATAGCGTAATAGTTATAGGATATTAAGCCATTTACGTAGTTAACAAAGAAAGAAGAACTATGGGTATAAGGAAAGAAGTAATAAGAACTGTTTAAGAGAATTAAAGAGTTGTTTACTTAGGAGCTAGTTCTTAAGATCTATTAACTAGGTCTAGAGATAGTTATAGAAATAGATATATTAGACTTTACACTAGGAGCGTACTTCCTATAGAAATATTAAGATAAATAGCACCCAGTGGCATACTATAGTTAAAAGATAACACTACTAAAGTTAAACTATAATATCTACAATAAGGAGTTGTTAGGTATAGTTACAGCACTTAAAGAATAAAGAGCATTTTTATAAAGTATAGAGAAACTATTTATGGTTAAAACGGACTATAAGAACCTTATAGGATTCCTAATAATAAAGAAACTTAACCAAAGACAGGTTAGATAGGCGGAAATGCTTATAGAATACTATTTTAAAATTTAGTATACTAAGGGTACAGATAATACACGAGCAGACGCTCTAAGCAGAAAGGCTAAACTATAAAGTAGTAAAAAGCTGTCGGGAGCTTTATTGCAAAGGGATTAAGACGGATTAATTAGGTATAATTATCTAAAGATTATAGTAACTAAGGAAAGTCAGAGCTATAACTTATTAGAGAGTAAATAAATATAGAAGATCTAAGAAGCATAAGTAGAGGATCTAAACTTAGAGCAATATAAAAATAGAGAAGCAATATATATATCTAAGTCTATTATAAAAGAATTTATTAAGGAATTCCATAAGGAAATAATACAAGGACATAATAGAGCTATAGGCTTAGTGTTAAGACTTTAAAAGGAGTATATTATTTAAGAAATCTAGGGACTAGTAAAATAAGTTATAAAGAAATATTTAGATTACCAAAGAAATAAACCAACGAGGTATAAGCTGTATAGAGGGCTATAATCTATTAAAACACCAGGAAGACCATGGGAAGTTATATTATAAGACTTTATTATTAAGTTACTAAAGTTAAGAGATCCTATTATAGGACAAGATTATAACGTAATTTTAGTAATAGTGGATAAGCTAATAAAGTAGGGATACTTTATAGCATGCACTAAAGAGATATTAG
>Ga0307507_10000930_pt1 | contig 65341 bp, 12 predicted proteins | sample 7_EM_MG_FD_207223 | JGI IMG/M metagenome (GOLD analysis project Ga0307507, IMG submission 207223) | Populus trichocarpa ectomycorrhiza microbial communities from riparian zone in the Pacific Northwest, United States - 7_EM | ecosystem: Host-associated > Plants > Roots > Unclassified | place...
GGTTTTTCCTCCCCCAACTGCAGGGGTTTTCTTCCTGTAAATACATAAGTTTTCCCCCCTGTGCGGAGTAGTCTGCGTGGGCCAGTAGGATCCGTATCAGACGTTAATCAAAGAGTTACTACTACTATATTTTACAGCTTCTATTAAAGTTGCATAGTCAATAGTTTAGTAGTTTTTAAGATATTAAATTTTAGGGGCCGAAACGAGGTCATATTACTATATCTTAAAAACTAGTGAACTATTTACTATATAACTTTAATAGAAGCTATAGAGTATATATAAAAGTCTAAATCTAAATTATTAGAATTTATTATTAAGTGGTTGTTAAGATGTTAAGGTAATTTTTGGTAGGGTTTTGATGTGGCCCATAGGCTTGCATGGCCCATAGGCTTACCGACTACGTTATACAAAACAAGTCGGATTACCTAAGAAACCTTATAAAAGTCTCTCATACCACGTAATTAGACTTGTGGGAGAAATCTCTTGACAAGAATCTAGCCAATTAGACAACTTCAACCGTCGGTCAAAGTTCCTTGAAATCTCTTTAACCACCTATATAGAAAATAAGCAATATACAGAGTTTTAGCCCTATAACCTTATTTTAATAGGTTATAAGCCTGGGTTCGCGCCTAACGAGCTAAACCTAATTGCTTTATTATTTATGATAATTGCTATCGCAATATTACCATACGGGCGTTAAAAGGTTATTAAACGTTTAGCTAACTTATAACGCCAAAAACCTATATAATAAACGGCTATATAGCTACCAATAACGGACTCTACGCTAAACGTAATAAGAGAATTCTACTAAGGACGAGCCTAATATAGTCTGTAATAAACCGCGGCGCTAGAGACTTAGGAGGACCTCTTATTTAGTGGACAACCTTACTATTATTAATAAATAGAATAATAGAGTTTCGAGAATAAAGCCTTATATTAACTATATTAGTAACGGATTAAAAAAAGCTTATTAGAACTGCCTATACTGGCTAAGGAATATATTAAGTTAAAACCTATACTATATAAACACTCCTTATAAAGGAAATAAATTTAATAATATTATCTTAATAAGGCCTCCAGACTGCCTACTATAAACCACCTATAAGCCTCGCTAATATAAGCGATAAATGTCTATTTAAAAGCTCGTTAGATAGAAAGACTAGCTAATATTTAGTATTAATATGTAAAACTGCCTCTAGTCTGAAAACATTAAGTAGGGTTTTAATAACCTACTACGGCCCCTTTCTATAATTAAGTTAATTAAAGAAAAATAGGTAGACTTAGGCTTTACTATTAAATAGCTAAAAATTAAGCTAGCTAACTTAGTAAAAGAACGGGAGAAATATAAGGAATAGCTAGCCTATATAGCTAGTTTTATTAACTAGAACACTGGCAATATCTATAAGCCGTTTATATTAAACGCTAGATAGGCGCTTAAAAAATAAAAGGTCCTAAAAGAATACTTTAAGGATCTTAATCCGGTAGCTGTTACTAATATTATAGCCACCTTCTTTACTAAACGCGTTTAAAAATTTAAGAATGTAGAGGAGTTTATCTCCTATATTATATTAAACTTTAATTGCCTTATTAAAATAGACTAACCTATTAACTATAAAATCCTTACCTAAGCGGCCCTTCGATGCGGAGTTAGCTCTACTAACTACGCTTAGTTTAAAATAACTTAACAAATAAATTAGATGTAGAAAAATACTAAGCTATAAGCCTTGGGTAAGAAACTTATTGTTTTTAATAGCAAGCTTAATTAAGAAGCTTCTATTATACTAGTAGTATATTTAAATAACGGAACGTCTATAAATGTGACGGCGCTGGGGCGCGTCACCTAGTCAGGGGTTCGCTTATGGCTTGGCTTGTGTATTTAGACGTGGCCTCACCACCATCTCTTGCTCCTCACCTTGATATCTTCGTAATACAGCATTTGTTCAAGCACACGTTGCATTCGTTCAAGCTTTGGTTCAGAGGCATTTGTTCGAGCCGTGCGGCATTTGTTCAAGCCGTCACAATAAAGAGAAAGATAGCACTAGTAGTATTACGGCACTAATATGCGTAACCTAGATAGGGCCTAGTTAGGGGGGTTCGCTTATATCTTGGCTCTATATATATAGACATATCCTTTCTATAACCTTTTTCCGCTCCTTATCTTAATATCCAAGTCTATAGACATTCTAATTGTATAAGCTTGCGCTTGTTGTATTATAGTGCTAGAGTCTTAATTAACTAAGTCGCCGTAATAAGTAGGAATATATAAGTACCCTAACTATATAAAATATAACAGAACTATATATTCTAAAGAAGACTGCTAAAAGAGAAGCCTAGAAAATATACTATAAAGAATTGGTAATAGAATCTGTATATAACGGGATTAGCCCAGTTACAGTAGGAATGTCTTAGTGAAATACTTAACAGATAACTATCTAAAACTATCTACAACTGTCTATAACTGTCTGCAACTATCTATAACTGTTTATAACTATCTACGACTATCTATAACTGTCTATAATTGTCTACTATAATCCACTGTTTTTTATTAGCGCTATATGTAAGAGGCCAGTCTAACCGGAACGTATAATTATCTAATTGACAGTGTAGAATGAGAGTCTTAGGTAAGTAGAAGGTAAGTTAAAGATAGAACGAGCTTCACGTATTAAAGGATAAATGCTTTCTAAACTCTTCTATTTAAAGACTAATCGCTAGTTCTTCTCTAGAGGATAACTAGCTCTCTATATAATCCTTCTAAGACACTAGTAAAATCCTTTACCCCTTATCTATCTGACTATGTCTCCTCTAGGACATTAGTGGGATATTAGTGAAACCTTTATCTGTCTTATCTAATATATACCTTTTAGGAGCGCCCGTTATAATTACCTCCCCTTTAAGAGTCTTAGTCCTCTAAGACTTCACCTCTTAATAAACTCTTATGGAGTTCTAACTAAAACCACTAGGGAAGTTCTCTAGTGGAAAGGTACTCTATAATGCGGCTTATTGCCAGTTCTTTACTAGCATAGAACCTTACTTTGTCTTCTATTCCTCCGCTCTTCTTCTACTATAGCTCTTTATAGTGCCTTTATAATGGAACCTTAATAATAATAATAAAAATTAAATGGGATTTACCTTCCTTATTATAAGAATTTGTTATAAGCTAATCTGGAGGTTATCCTATACAACGTGTTAACTAGCTACTATCCCTATTTACCTAAAATGGGTTCTGATAATAACGTCTTAATATTAATTTCTTCCAGTTTATAAGCTATTGTCTCTTATACGTCTTTCTATTAACAACACCATTCGTCTCGCCTTTTAGTAGACTGTTTTTTTTTATTATATCTCAGCTTTTAGCTTCCATACCTCTAGCTATTCTTTCCACTACTGCTCAATTCTCTTCTTACAACGCGTCTATGGGTAATAGGATCCCTATTTTATCTCTTTAATTATACTAACTTCCTATAGTATTCTCTTGCAATAGCTTGTGATTATACTATACGTCCCTAGACTGGCGGCGGCGTTGTCCCTGCTCTATTAGTACTATAGACCACTTCTATTGCTTCTATAGTGGTTTCTCTAAAGTGCTGCCGTCGTTGCGTTTACGCGCTTATGTTAGACCCGTCCCACACCTATAAGATGCCGCGCTCTAGCAAGAACAGATCTAAGTATTCCTACTATTACAGCCGGAAAAAAACCTGTGTTCTAGTATTTCCCATTCTATCCTATTCTGGACTTTACTAATTATATTAGATCCCTGCTATTTACGCGCGTAAGGCTTACTGGCTCTAATATGCTATTAGGGATTTCTATCTATATTAGAATAGTAAAAGACGGGGATAGAAGGTGTCTTCTATTGCTTATAGCCTTTTTAATTTAATAAGGGTTTCTACGACTATGGAGACGTAGTAATCTCGGATATATAGTGTCTAGGAGTATATGTGTAAGCAGTTCGTTCTTATAAATAATAATATTTGCACTCTTACGTGGACCTTTCTAGCTAGGTAAGTCTCTTTAGTAATATATTTGGGAACTATACTAACTCTTTAGTTGTTAACTTTCTGATTCTAGCCTAGATGCCGATTTGGAGCCTAGGGATGACACTAAGGATAGTAATAAAGATAAACGTTCTCCCTGCCAGTCCCCTGGTTATGGTAGTCTATCTAGTTTTTGCCACTCTAAGAAGAATATTAGTAAGAATGCTAATGCTTCTAGGAATAGGAGTGCTAATAATATTACTAGTAATAATGTTAAGATAGAGGAGGAGGCTCCCGTTACTACTTCTAGTATTTAAGTTATTATCTTGTTCTTTCTTTCTTCTTATAGGATAGCTTTATATGGTGCCTCTCTAGTACCTCTAAGATGCCCTAGTACCGGGAATTAACTTTATACTTTAGGGGTGCCTCTATTCTTATTTTTAGTAATAGTCTATATAAAAGTAGTATACCGCTATAATCTTTGTATATAATAAATGGGTGGTGTTCTTATAGGTGCTTTACAATTTCTTAAAATTTCTAAGTCTTCGCTCTGTGTCTTTTTGGTCCTTTTTATATTATTAACTCTACCGCGTATCTCTAGTGTTAGACTAGATACTCTCCTTTTATCCCTAGGGAACCCTTCTAAATCCCTAGGGCCCCTTTTTTTAGTACTACTACTTATTCCTAAATAGCGTCTTCTTTAGACAGTATCTCTAGTAGTTCTTATATGGATCCCTATAGCTTTCTCTTATAGGATTCTAGGATCCTTATTATAATAGCGAAACATTCCTGTTTCTAATGCCTGTGCTTAACCTTATAGTTTTAATTTGTAGGATCTTCCCTATTATCTTATCCGTGGCATATCTAGAACCATTACTAAATCCTAATTTATGGTCTTTAGGAAAGTTTTAATTGCTGTATTATATCCTGGCTAAAGGTGCTCCTTAGGTTCCCAACTATTATACGCCTAAGAGTATCCTTCCTAATAAACTAAAAATTTGTGTTTTTTCTAACGCCATCTTTAGTCTAAAATGTCTTCTACATTCTATTCTAGTTCTCTATTAATTTCGCTAGGTAGGGGTAAATCTACACTATCTCTTCTCTGGTATAACTCTAATAAGGAAATATAAAATACGGGATATATTAGATATAATTTTGGCAATTCTAATTTATAGGCTTAATTTCCTTTAGTTTTCCTAACTATCTTAAAGGGTCTAAGCCACCTGTGGTCCAGCTTCTTCTTAATACGTTTTATCTAGATATTTTTTATAGATAGTAAGACTTTATCTCCTATTTTAAATTCTTTAGGCATAGATCCCTCGTTATAGTACTTTTTTTATATAGCATAGGCGTCTAGCAAGTACTTTTTAAGTTCTTCTCTACGAATTCTTATTTGCTTAATTCTCTTAGACGCCGCTAGTGCCTCTCTTTTGGGAATAATGTCTTTAACATTTTAGGGGTTATTTACTTTTACCCTAAACAGTGCTTTATAAGGGGTCATTTTTATGCTACTATAGATACTTATATTATACACGTGTTGCGCTAGAGCTAACCATAATGGCCAATTATCCTGTTAATAATTAATATAGTAGTGGAGGTAGTGTTCTAATAACGTATTTAGATGCTCTATTTGCCTATCTGTTTGTGGGTAAAAGGCAGTGCTTATCTTTTGCCATATTTTTAATAAAAGATAGAATAAAGACTAAAATACGCTGTTAAATACGGTACCTCTATTAGATATAATTCCCCTGAGCATGCTAAATAAGAGCTACCGCTCTAAAAATAGGTCTGCCAGTTCTGCTGCTATAATTGTTATTGTGACAGCAAAATACCCTAAAAACTTTGTATATCTGTTAATGATTACTAGGATAGTATTAGCAACCTTTCCTGTTCTTGTTTTAGTAGGGGGTAAGCCTATTATAAAGTCTATTGTTAATTTTAATATTGGTTCTTATGGAATAGGAAGCACTAATAACTTACTATAGGGGCGATGCCTAGATATCTATACCCTTTGGCACGTATTATATCTTAATATATAGTCCTTAACTTCTTTAGACATTCTATTCTAAAAGTATTTCCTTTGAATGGCCTTAAGGGTTCTGTTGGCACTATAGTGACCCCTAAGAGGGTTGTTATAGAAGACCTTTAGAATTTTATCTTAAACTACTTGGTCCTTTAGGATATATACAGCACCCTTAAAGTATAACAGACCCTTTTAGTCTTACTACTATAGCTTCCTAGTAACTCTAGCTAAGTTGGTCTCTACTATATCTTTTTACCTCTTCCTAGCAATAAAGGCGTCCCTCTATTACGCTTAAAGAGAAAGATCTGGAAAAGTTTTATATAGATTACTTGTTTCTATTTCGCCCGCCACTATTACGGACCCTAGGTATAGCATAAGATATTTTAAACTATTAGTACTAGTATATTCTCCTACTATTATGTAGTGTACTATGCTATGGATAGGTATCTTACCTATCCCCTCTAAATCCGGAAACTTATAGCTAATGCGCCGTTGAGTTAAAGGTGCCGTAATACCTCTAGCACATTCTATAGAATTCTTGCTAATTCTAAGGTACGCTAACTTTGTAATATCTGCTTGGTCTATAACCTAGTCTATAACTATATCCTACGGCTCTATTATTATGGTGCTTTATAGCTCTATTACTAGGACCTCTGCCCTACTATGGAATTCTGTAGTTTTAGGGAAAGATTCTTCTTTTTTCTTAAGTAAATTTTGTAATATAGAAATTATATCCCCTATGCTGTCCTAGATTCTCCTAGTCTTATAATCTAGATATCTTAATAACCTATTAGCGGGATTTATCTTTCCTGGGCGGTATATAATTTTAAAGTTGTACTATAATAGTGCCTCCGCCTATTTGGCTTATTAACTGCTTAACACCTTTATAGTTATAAAGTATTTTAGGTTGTTATGGTCTATAAGGACTTTAATAGAATAATTGCTTCCTATATAATAATGTTGCTAGTGCTTTATTGTTGTGACTATTGTAAGTAGCTCCTGGTTATGCGTTATATAACGCTATTCTATAGGGGTTATTTTCCTTAACTAAAACGCCATAGGATGCCATTCTCCGTCTTTTAATTAAGATATAATTGCCCTTAGGGCGAAGCCAGATGTATCTGTTTTAAGGTATATACGTAGCTCCTAGTAGAAGTATATTAGGATAGGTGCTGATATAAATAAATCCTTTAACTGGTCTATAGCCTACTTAGCAGCTTTCCTAAATATAAAGGGTCCTAACTTCTTGCTATCCTTAGATCCCTTTAGCAGATTAGTAATTAGGAGCATTACTTGCGAGTAATAAATAATAAACCTTTAGTAGAAGTTTGCCGTCCCTATAAAAACCTATACTTCCCTAAATGTTATAGGGTATGGCTATTCCCTAATAGCGTCTACCTGGCTTTTCTCTATTAATACTTTATTAACGCTAATAATAAAGCCTAGAAAATTAATACTAGTAATATAAAATAAGTATTTTTTTAGGTTTATATAGAGCTTATATTGTAACAGACTACCGACACTGTGCCGAGACACAGTACTGGAGCCTGGAAGGCTCTAAGACAGTGTTAGCACTACCCTCGTATATCTCGTATTTCTTATTACCTGTCTCTGTTGCCTGTACCCAATCTTATGTATATATTACACCTGATTTCCATAGATTTACAATTAAGTTGCTCATTCAATTCTCCTACACTTGCACTGTTATATATATTCCCGCAGTCTTTCTAGTACTATTTGCATATAGTGCGTATATGCTTTATAGTTATTAGAGTAAACTATAATATTATTAAGGTAGACTATATATATTATATCTAACAGGCCTAACAATACCTTATTAATATAGGCCTAAAATATCGCTAGTGTATTAGTAAGCCTAAATAGTATTACTAGGTACTTAAAGTGGCCGTACTATATTTGGAATGCCGTTTTCCACTTATTGCCGGCTTTAATCCGGATTTAATGGTATACATCTTTTAGGTCTAATTTTATAAATATCTTTACGCCCAACAGCCTATTAATAAGCTCCCCTATTAAGAGTAGCAGGTAGCAATTCTTTATAGTAATCTTATTTAGTACCTAATAGTTGACATAGAGGTAAAGGGTCTTATCCTTCTTAGGTATAAATATAATTGGTATCCCTGCCCAGCTTATAGAAGGCTAAATCCATCCTCTTTAAAAATTGTCTATTATATACTGACGCAATACTACTAGCTCGTTTTCTAATAGGTTATATAGTGGTCTAAAAGGAGGTTTCTTGTCTCCTATGTCTATCTTATGCTCTATTAATATAGGGTTGGGCAAGGTATATGCAGCTTCCTTATTAGCAACATCCTTTAGGTCTATATATTCCTATGAAATCTCTGGTTCCTTAACTGCGCATAGCCGGATATCTAAAAATAAATACTCCGCGTCCCTACTCTTGGGGTTAAGAGTAGCATATATAGCATATGCCTACCCTTCTTCTTATATATGGCTTAAGAAAGTCTCTTAATCTTTAACTATAATACGCAGTTAAGACTTTTAGTGTTAATATAAGGCGGAAGGCTAATTAATGTCTAGATTAACTTGGTGAAGCTATAGGTATTTTAAAATAAGGTTATACCCCTTAATTTCTACGGTATAGAAGCGCATCTGTCAGATAATCTGTATTCTCTAAAGGCGTGGGTCACGTGCACGAGTCACGTGCACGGAGCACGTGCATTGTAAAATCTCTTCGTAGCTCGAAGCCCTAGGGCCCCGAGACACGTCACAATCAACGATCAAGTCAAGATCATCAATCAATCAACCCATTTCATCAATGAGCAGCTCTATCTGAATTATCTGACAGTTATGAGCCCGGTCCGCCGACTCAAGAAGCTATTCAGCTATTACTCAATCTTTTGAAGAAATTCTACCTCATCGTCAGACTCTGATACCTCATCGTCAAGACGCAGACTCTGACAGAAAACCTACCTTAAGTGTCACAGGACGAGATTCCACGAGATTCCACGAGATTCCATGAGATTCTATGAGACTCTGACACCTTAATCGTCAAAGGACGATCCTGATGACAAGGACGATCCCAACAACAAAATACCATCTCAATTCCTCCTTTGCCTATTAGTTAAATAACTCCACCAACGTTGAGTTCGTCAACCACGATCTTCCTCAATAAACCAGAAGACTGGGAGCAATGGCTATAGCAACTACAAGCCCTCATGGACAAACGAATTTGGGCCCACGTTGACCCTGCCAAGGAAGCACCTTAAGAAGGTCTACTTCAAGAACCACCCTATTTAAAAGTTATAGATTTCAACGAGAATGCAACCTTATATGCACAGCTCTCGACAAATTAATAGAAAGCGTACAAGAACAGTAGATGATACTACAACCAGGACATAAAGTACTTCCTGAAACAGGAAGAGCATCTGTAATAGATACGCACCTAGATCACGTCTATAGTATCAATTTAGAAGAAGCTACTGCTCAACCCTTCCCTTACAGTTAAGGAATGGCTGATTTAGTTAAAAGAAGACACTGAGCCCTCGAAGAACTTTATAATAAGAAAGGTATAACTGCAATACACCGAATCACTTAAGGGACTTAAGCAGACGAAGGTTACCCAGTGGCTTGACTAATAGGAGCATGCGATAAAGATAGCAGAGAAGTATAATCTTCTATAAATAACTAATGGGATCTGGCTAATGGACCTTGCGAATGTAATACGACCTATAAGCAAAACCTATTTTATTATATACACTAAGCAGGCAAATAATATTAAAAAGGCTCACTTATTAGAATACTATAAAGTAGCAATAGAGCTATAGGAAGTATTTGTAAACCTCTTAAAAGTTATACCATCCTTAACTACCAGAGGGAGTGTATTTAATGTAGACTTTATAGGAGAGCCTAAAGAGGGTATCTCTATTGCTGCTAAAGTCTAAAAGGGAAGAGGGAATAGCTTATCTTATAGTTAAAAAAGGGTAGGGACAAATTTAACTAAAGAGATGTCTTCTAAGAAGTTAAAGATCCTAAAATACCTAGCATGTGATATAAGGGGATATACCCTTCTTAACTATTAGTATCTATTTAAGTATAAGAGGCCTAAAGGATTTAATGCTAAGGGTATATATATAAAAAAGGTGCGTAAAAAGGTAGAGTATAATAAGGATCTAGCTGCCTAAGTAAAACGACTTAAGTAATTAGAAGATAAAGCTTAATAATAATAGGATAAGAGTAAGGAGATAGTTAAGATTAAGGGAGAAGCTAATATAATATTCCTAGAATTATTTTACATAGGTTAACTCCATCCACTAAAGCTATTAACTATTCTTAACTTAAGAACCACTCTTTATATCTTTACTAATCTCTCTTGTTTCTATAACTTTAGGAAAGCCCTAAGACACAAATTTATTACCGCCGGCAACTTAGAAGTGCCTATACTAGGTTACGGCAATGTTACTATCTAAGTTATAAAACTAGATAAGAGCAAGGGAATTCTATATCTTAAGGACGTTACCTTTTATATAGACTTTAATACAAATCTAGTATTGTTCCGTCTACTTTAAAAACAAGGGTACTACTAGGATAATAAAGAAGACAATAATCTTCTAGTTTAGAAGGATAATATAATCCTATATTAAATGGAAGAACGTTATAGATAATAGACTATTAAGTATGTCTAATTAGGAAGCCTAAAATCAGCTTTTAATTTAAGCCGACTGCTATACTATTAATAGAAGCGTAGAGTATTGTTAAGAGATATTTATCTAGATGTGAAAGGTAATATATAACTATAGTATCTATGTCTAGGTTATCTAGGACCTATAAGCCTTTATTATCTAGGTCTTAATGCCTAAAGAGTTAAGCTTTAAGGCCCAAAGATAATAGAATGTTAATATTATAGTCTCGCCAAAATTAAACGTTAGGTCTTAAGAAGGTTCTTAAAATAGAATATTAATAAACCCTGTCTTAACCTCTATATTAATTAAACTAACCTTAAGGAAGCGTATGCCGGATTTATGTAAGTTATGCTTATCTATAACACCTTCTTAGGAAGATCCTTTCCGTATTTTATAATAACGCCTAGTAAGGAGAAGGAGACACTATAAGTACTTAAAGATTTTATCTAATGGATTTGTCTGAGGTATAACCTTAAAGTTAATACTATTAGATTAGATAACGAGCTAGGGAGAAGGAGAACCCTTAAATAGCTACGGACTTAAGGGATTATATTTAAGCCTTTGGCGCTATATACCTAAGCTTAAAACGGTACCGCTGAACACTTAGGGGGTGTAATTATTAAGAGAGTATAAGTAATAAGAATTGCTGCTAATCTACCCTATAATCTATAGAATAAGATTGTTAACTATACAGTCTACCTTTAAGATTAAACGCCATGGGAAAGCAACGGTTGGAACTCGCTATATAAGAGGTTTTATACCTTCCTAGCCAATAGGAGATTAAGAAAGCTATAACTGGCGCACCTAAAAGCCTACGGCTATAGGGTGTACGCGATAACGTCAGACGCCTAGCTAAAGAAGAAAAGGCTAAGCAAGCTAGATCTGTGAGCCCATATTAACTACCTTATTGGCTATAACTCTACCAATATCTATAGGGTCTGGATCCTATATAAAGGTACCGTTATCTCCACTAGGGACGTTATCTTTAATAAAAAGACGTTCTTTAATGGCAAGTAAACGGATATCTTAAGGGATTTATACACCGAATTAGATACGCTAATTAAGAAGATTTAACTCCCTAATATTTAGACTAAGAATGAGGTCCTTCTAGAAGATAATAAAGAAGTATTTAAACCATTGATTTAAGAGGAAGATGACGACGTCGATAATAAGCCAGTTTAAGCCTTTAATAAGTTAGCAGATTTTAAGCTTGCAAGAGCTCTTAAAGATGCATACTATACGCCACCTCTAACAGAAGAAGATAAAGAATCTCTATATACCTTTTACGTTGAGTATCTTATAAAGTCAAATATATAAGGTACTGATTAGGACATCGTCAGCCAAGTAGGAGACGGGTTTTATACTTAGGGGGTATTTAACAACTCTATTAAAGACTTATTTAAGGAAGCCTGTAATAACAGGTTTGAAGACTTTATTACCAAAAGAATCACGTTAGCCTATTACGGCGCCTTCTTAGTAGGAAGGAAGTTTAACCTTAATAGTTAACTTAATAATAGTAAGCTAAAATTAGGCAGAATACACAATATTAGATTATATAGGAAGAACTTACCTTCGCCACCTTAGTTGATCCATAACCTTAATATACATCCTCTTTAAGATTAGTTCTAAGAAGCTTAATAAGCTTACCTCCAATCCCATTATTAAATAAGGTTGTTTTAAGAAACAGATAAGAAGTACATAAAGGGACAGTAGATCCTTAGCTTAATGTAGGTATTCGTCTATAAGATAGATAAGCATAGGTTCCTTTAGAAATATAAGGCACGCTTAGTAGTATATAGAAATTAATAGGCCCTAGGAGACCTACCTATAAGAGCTACTATATTAGCTAGTACGACCTTCCAAACACTTATAGCGATTACCATAAAATTCGACCTGGAGATGATATAGATAGATATAATTAATGCGTTTATCTATTGCGATTTTAATAAGGTCGTCTATATAAAGCTACTGCTAGGGTTTAACAAAAGAAAGACAGATAAAGTACTACGCTTAAGAAAAGCCCTATACGGACTATAACGATTACCACTATTATAGCAGAAGAATTTCATAAGCTTATTAAACGAATTGGGTTTTAAAGAGGTACCTTAGGAGCCATATATTATACTAAAAGGTGGAATAGTTGTCTTCTTTTATGTTAATAATATTGTCTTCTGCTACTAAAAGACAGATAAAAAGAAAGCTTAAGAAGCGATTAAGGATCTAAGCAAGGAATACTAGATAAGTACCCTTAGCGAGCTAAAATGGTTCCTAGGAATCTATATACTATATAATTGTAGCTAGAGGCTCCTATAGCTATTCTAGGAAGCCTATATTAAGAAGATAGCTAACTAGTATAAGATAGATCTTAGAGGGCGTCTTTTAGACACTTCTATGGCAGAATCAGAACTCCTCCCTACTAATTACTAATTAATCCATCTGACGCGTTTGTCCCCTAATATAGACCTATTAGTCCGTCCTATATCCCTACCAGCCTCTATGATGCTATATTAGAGAAAATTGGGTTTAGTACTCTATGGAGCCACTATAACGTGTCCAGATATTGCTTTTGTAGTATTAAGGCTAGTAAGGTTTAATTAGAATCTAAGCCAAGAGCATTATTAAGCGGTAGATAGAGTTATATAATACCTATATAGCACGAAAAGCAGAGCAATCTGCTATAGAGGAGATAAGGAAGTAATAAACGGTAGAGGAAAAGATAAAGGAATACGCAATAAAGGACGAGATGATGGAAGAGACGGTAGAGGTAAAATGCAATTATTTATCTATGCCAGTAATGCATTATTTATGGACAATTCCGTTAATAGAAAGTGTCGGGAATTAGGCAAGCGGTCGTCACGTGACGCCGCGGCACTAGCGTGGCGAGGAGTCTTAAGCTCCTCACCCTTCCTCATTCCAATAAAATCAAGCTATTAACCAACATCACTGTAACCTACTCGAGTAGTCGTTATTGGTAAGTCACCCTATGTGACCAACACTGATCAGTAGTTAAACACATAGTTAACTACAGAGCAGCTAGGTTATTAACAGAAGAGATAGTCTCGTGCAGGGGTTCCCGGCAATACTATACTACCTTAGGCTTGCGAAAAACTAGTAATAGAAGTGTTACTGAGTACTAGGAGATACCAAGTTGCGTCTATTACACAGAACAATCGCGTTTACGAAGATTTGGTCAAGTACTTTAGGTTAGAAGTGTTACTAAACCTAGGGTCCCAAGTCAACGTCCAAAACGCGTTAACTACGCCTTAAATTGCCTACCTTTTAACAGCAAACCTACAAGATCCTACAAAGCCAAAAATCCTACCTACCTTCAACGTACAACACCCCGTCAATTCTACTCCTATTATGGCGTTAACCTACCCAAAGAAGTACAAGAACGACATTAACCCAGAGATATAGAATAAAGACATTAACCCTGTAAACGCCAAGCAACAGGACCTAAACGGATTCTTACTATACTGCATAGCACAATACACAGATAGCGAATACAATAATACTGTGCTATAGTATTGTATAAAGGAGGACTTTATTGGATGGACAAAGGAAATATAGGCCCTCGCGAAGAAGAATATTATATAAGACTTCCATAACTTCCTTCGGGAGAACGGAGTATTTGTCCCTATAGATGGAGATACTATTAGAGATAATATTTAGGAGCAAGTTATTAACACAAAAGAAGAGCACAAATGGACTCTATAAAAGATTAAGCACTAACTACGTAATATAAAGAAGCTCAACTCACAATGGAATCTAAATAATACACTAATAGAGACACATTCTAATTCTATTGCTCTAGGCATGAGTTCTTACATACCGTACCCATCGCTCCCACTAATTCAACCCGCAACTTTAACTACTACCCCCTAAGAGCAAGCGCAAGACCCCCTTACTTCGCGATTTAATAACCTTCAAACTCTACCACAGGAAGATTAGGTACTACGCCGTGTTCCATTAAGCTCTGCATCTCCACTGCAGCCTATAAAGCAATCCCCACCTTAATCTCTAATACAATTTCAACGTGGCCTAACACCACTTAGAGGCACCTTAAAAATGCTTACAGAGCTTATAAAACTCTATTTGGACCAGAAGAAGAGGTTTAGCAGGGAACTATATAATATCCTTAATTCAAAGCTGCGTATCTTCTATAACTATTGCTAGAAGGTTAGACTAGAACCTAACTAATATCATAACGCTTATTCCGTTATGCTTAAGGGCCGCGCCAATACCTTCTATTATAATTGTTTGGCAGGAAAAGGATACAATTTTAACCAAATAATATATAAGATAAGATGCCACTTCAAAACAGAAGAGAATAAGCAGCAGTATATATTAGAGTAGAGAGAGACTACCTTCCTAAGAATTATTGCTATAAACCTAGATACCTCTTAACTCAACTATCTTTAAAAGCTCTTTAATCGACTTTAGATAATTCAGCGTGGTTTATCTAAATTATATTAAAAGGACTTCAGCCTACGCGATTAAGTCATTAGCGCATGCTAAGGTATTAAAGAATGCAACCTTACCCTCTTTAATCCTACAAATACTTATAAAGGAGTGTGTACTTAATTAAGATCCTCTATTAGCACCGCTCTACACTCTTAAAAAGTATAGCAATTTAACGCCTAACCCTAACCTACTTCAATCAACCCAACTAACCAACACGATTATAACTGGACTGATTAAACATATAGTAGCCGGGGTAGGGGATACAACAGAGGGTATAATTAATGTTAACCATAAAGCAATTATGGAGGTCCTTATAGAGGTTTATCTCAAAATAATTAACAAAAGAAATACTATGTTTATAAGAAGCCAAATTACTAGTCAACTAGGCACCCTTTTAACAGACAAAAGGAGGCATATAATAAGTTTTGCCAGAGCGCACAAAATGTTAGAAATTATAAGGTTATTATAGCCTACTTCTAAAGCTTCCTGGTTTAATATAAAGGCAAAGAAGATCTTAAGGGTAAGGTTAACAAGGCCAAACAACTTCTTATAGATATAGAAATTGAGGACTACTCTCCCAACTAATACTTTACTGAGTATAGTGAGGTAGATAGCACACAAACTATTACTATTCTTAATAACTAATCTACGCTCTATGCTATTATAAAGTCAGACATCTTTAATAAGCTAAAGGAAAGTTCTACATTCTCCTTTAATAATAAATACTCAGCAAACGTCTTCTATAGTATTATACTAGATACTAAAGCCGCAGGAGTATCTACAGTAGGAGAACCTTAAGTTCAAGCTCTTTAGCAGCTTAATAGCTCTATTTAGATCAACCAATTAATAGCAGGCCAATATACAATTCATTTTAGCAAGGGTACTATAATCTCTCTCAACACAATTAAGGTCAAAACCCCCTTAGGGTATATTACTTTCCATATTATTCCCGCGAACACCCCGTTTCTATTTTGCATTAGAGATATAAATAAATTAGGCGTTAAACTTAATAACCTTAAGAATATGCTCGTTTAGGGAGATAATTAGGTGCCTATTATACACAAATAGGGTCACCCCTAGTTGCTCCTTTATTAACTAGAAAAGAGTGTTGCTTAGAGCCACTTAACCAAGTTAGAGCTATATTAACTACACCGTCGTTTTAGCCACCTATCTATTTACTAATTACTTAGGGTTCTTCAGCAAGTAGGCTATAAAGTCGAGGTTAAGGCAATTAAGCATCTTATAAAGTACTGCTATTACTGCCAAATAAACCAGAAGTCCCCTAGCCAATTCAAGTTCACCCTTAAAGATAACTACGACTTCAACTTCTGTATTATTATTAACATTATGTATCTTAGCGGCAAGCCAGTACTCTAAGTTATTGACCTTTTAACCTTCTTCTAAGCCGCACGTTTCCTAAAGGATATATCAGCTAGGAACGCATAGGATACTCTTTAATTATGCTAGATTAATGTCTACCTAGGACCCCCTAATTAAGTTATTTATAATATAGAAAGGAACTTCTTATCTACAGAGTTTTGGCAATAGGTAAAGGCAATGGAAATTAAGGTCAAGGAAGCCCCTATTAAGGCACACAATAGTGTTAAAAAAGTAGAATAATATTACACGCCATTATAACAAGCATATAAGATTATTTCTTTGGAACTAGAGGGCGCTAGCAAAGAGCTTATCTTATAGATAGCTATTAAGGCTGTTAATAATTCTGCTGGCCTAGATAGGCTCATACCTATATTACTAGTCTTTGGTGCCTACCCTTAAATAACTAATAATTCTCCACCATCCCTATCCGTTATGCAATAAGCAGAGGCTATTCGCAAAGCAACGAAAGAGGTGCGACGTCTCTACGCTACACACTAGGTCAACAACGCACTAGGAATAAAAAATGGCCTAAATACCTTAACTACGCTTAATCTACCACTCCAATCTAAGGTACGCGTATGGCGTAAAAAGGGAGGATAGTTAGGCCCACATAAACTTATTACAATTAATGGTTAGACTTGCACTCTTTAGATACCCTATAAACCCACTTAATTCCACTTAACTGTTATTAAGCCCTACTATAGAAATAATAGTTTTAAGCCTTTATAGGATACCCCAGAGGATACCCTAAAGGAGAACTATAATTAACATACTCTAGAAGGCAACTATGATCCTAATACAATTGTAGCAGATATGCCGCAACCATGACGCGGTAGAGGTCGCCCAAAGGGATTATAAAATCACCAACACCTTATTAATTTCGAAGAGCAATTTGTTACCGCTATTAAGAGTAGAGACAAGTTATTAATGGCCTTTATAATAGCTAAAGAGAAGGCTAACTTTAAGCTCGCAAAACAGCTTTAAAAGGAAGGCTATATTATAACTCCAGGAGCTCCTTTCCAAGTATCTAATAAGCAGGAGATCGACGGTCTTATTATAAGAGGAGTCTTTAAATTCAAGAAGTATAACCCTACTAAGTTTAATAGAGTTCGTATCTTTAAGTTAAGAATAGTTAATAAAATCAAGGGCAAAGCTACTAATACCCTATTTAAGAAGTCAAGACTAGTTATTTAAGGTTATAATAATAACAGCAAGGAAGTAATTCTTACGTAATCCCCTATAATTTAACAAGCTAGTTAGTAAGTTATTATTACGCTAGCTCCCTCCTTAATAAAGAATAAAATGGCGGTTTATTTATAAGATATCACTTAGGCCTATACCCAATTAGAGACGCGCCTTTAGCGCTTAATACTAGCATACCTTCTAGAGCAAATTCGCTACCAATATCCTGAAGATACAATTATAGTTGTACTTAAGCCATTATATAGAATCGCAGAGGCAGGAACTTATTAGTGGGCTACTTATAGTAAGCACTATAAAGAGAAGCTCTTAATAACTACTTCTATATTTAATCCCTGCTTTCTTATCATAACTACAGGAACTCTATTTAGAATTGTCGGCATATAAACCAATAATACAATTATCTTAGGAGACGACTAATTCTTAGCTCTTAAAGAAGATAAACTAGTAAAGGCAAATCTTATAGCAAAGCTAAAGGAAAAGCTTAATTTAACAACACTATTACTTTTTAATAGATACATCCTCTCCCTAAACAAGGATTCTATTGCTTTACGCCAGAAAGATTAAGGCAAGAAGATTAACGTTATTAACATTAATTCTCTAAAGTAAGGATACGTGGAGCAACACGCTTATAGAGCTTATATTGCTTCTATCTGTTAACCTAAGGCTTTATTTAATCTTTCTATTGCCGCTTAACACCAGGAACTAACTAAGGATAATATCCTTGCCCTAAATAAACGTCTTTCCTAGCAAATAAACTATCTCAATTAGGGACTACTCTACGTGCCTATTAATCTTCCTACCGCTAAGCTCTTTATATTTATTAATAGATCGTTTGTAAACAATAAAGATTTTAGCTCCTAGCTAGGATATAAGATTATTATCGCGAATAAATCTACTAGAGAGAATAACTTTATAATCTATAGCAATCTTATCTATTAGAGCTTAACTAAGAGCAAACGCGTTACCTAAAGCGTTCTAGCATTAGAGATATATGGAATAGTTGGCGGAGTTAACATAGTAATTGCAATTGGAACTACCCTAAAGATAATTACAGATTAACTTAAACTCCCCGTTATCCCTACAATTGTATGCACTAACTCATATTCCCTCTACAAGTATTTAGTTAAGCTTGGTACCACAAAGGAGAAGCGTCTTATAATCGATATTATGGCACTTTAGTAATCCTATAAGCGTTAAGAACTCTTTAAAATCCAGTGGATTAATAGCTAAGACAACCCAGTAGATGCAATAACAAAGGCAAACCCAAATAAGGCACTAGAGACGTTCGTTAACACGAATACTCTACATATACGAGTTAAAGGTTGGGTTAAAAGGGAGTAAGAGATATAGCAATTCAAGAGCAGCTAATCAGGATTTTCTATGCCCGGCACGGAAAATCGCTATTAGCTCGCTTACAATTAGCGCCTTAGCAGCCCTAATATAATATCCACCCACAACTCCAAGTAAGAAAGCACCACGTGCTAAAAGGCAAATTTTAGGATAGCGAGACTTATATTACAGTAGCAATAGTAAGTAAGGAGGATCAATATTTATTACGCTAGTTAAGCAGTATTTATATATAGATGGCAACCACAAAAGAAGAGTTGCCAGTGTTAGGAATTAGGCAAGCGGTCGTCACATGACACCGCGGCACTAGCATGGCAAGGAGTCTTAAGCTCCTCGCCCTTCCTCATTCCAATAAAATCAAGCTATTAACCAACATCACTATAACCTACTCAAGTAGTCGTTATTGGTGAGTCACCCTGTGTGACCAACAGAAAGAGCTTACAAGGATATATTATAAAGCTATTTAGGGGGCCAATCGCCTAAAGAGCAAACAAGCAGGGTATAGTTATGATGTTAAGTACAGAAGCTAAGTTGTTAGCCCTATTATAGACAGCAAAGGAAGCTATCTTTATTAGTAGGTTATTTAAAGTAATAATGTTACACCTAAACAAGCCCTTAATTATTAAATGTAATAATACCTAGATACTCTAACTAATTATAGAAGATATAGCAAAGCTAATTATAAAGCTCCAATACCTTAACATCTATTAAAACTGGCTATATTAGGAATACGCAATAAGATAAGTATAATTTCAATAGACAGTAATGAAGGAGATAATTGCTAATAGACTTATAAAGGCCCTGCCTAAGTAGAGGTTTTAAAGCTTTGTTAATATGATTAGAATAGTGGATATTAAGGAGTGGCTAAATAAGGAGAAGTAACTAGAGGACCTAAGGGATAGTATTAGAGCACGATAGAAGGATTTAGATAAGATTACGGTTTAATTAACTTATTAACAGACATGAGAAGGTGGCTAGCTTTGACCTTAAAGAGCTTAAAGCTAAGGGGATGTGTTAGATAATCTGTATTCTCTAAAGGCGTGGGTTATATGCACAAGTCACGTGCATAGAGCATGTGTATTATAAAATCTCTTTATAGCTCGAAGCCCTAGGGCCCTAAGACATGTCACAATTAACGATTAAGTCAAGATTATCAATCAATCAACCCATTTTATTAATGAGCAGCTCTATCTGAATTATCTAATAGTATCTCCTATATATTCTATAAACCATTGCGGTCCTAGCTGGCTATGGAAAAAGTTTATTCCCTATAGCATGGAATCTAGTAGCTTTTAATACTTTAAATAGTGCGTACCTGTAAGCCACTAAGGTCCAAATCTAATTCTTTTACTAGTAATTAAGAAATAAACCCTATAGTCGCGCCGCTGTCTATAAGGCAGTCTTATATTACCTATTTATTATTAACTTAAATAGAGACAGGAATAACTATATAGCAGCTTACTCTCTTCTTCTCTTGCTGGCCTAGTATAAGGGAGTAAAGATCTACTAGGCTCTCTCTTTTCCTAATTAAGCATCCTCTTACTTTTTCTACCGGCAGAAGCGCTATATATAGCCTTTCTTACTATAGTAATAATAGCTATATAACTTTTAGTTCTATAGTTTCTGCTTATTATTATTCTAGGGTTAACTAGCATTGCTCTAGGGTTGCAAAGCCTGCTTGCGTTGTCCTTTTATAGAGTGGTTAGGTTAGAATCTACCCCTTTTATTAAAGCTAGGTCTAGTTTTATACTCTTTATCATTGGTGTCTTGTTCCTTTTGCTTCCTTAGATGGTTTCTTTTAGCGTTCTTAATCCAAGTAGCTTTAGAGATAAGCTTTTCTTAGGAGGTAGGAATTTCGCCCTTCTCCTATATGGCTTATTAAATCTTAGGTTATAACTTGGCAAGTAGCTAGTAAAGTTATATAGCGTTATCCTATAGGTCTAAGTAGGGTATATTGTCTTTTAGTTTTTTAAGTAGTTTATAAACTAGACTATACTCTGGCCTTCTTGCTATTTAGTATTATAGTATTACTGGTTATAATCCATCCCTTAATTAGTAGGGTCTTAGATCTAATTAACTAACCAAGACTTAAGTTTACTAAATTTAAGGGGTGTAGTAAGTTTCTTCTTATAGCGTGTCTATAAACTCTTAATAGTGCTATATAGGAAGGTAGAAGCAATTAGTGTCTAATTATACTTATTGGAGTAACGTTTTGGGTCTAGCTAAAACTTGGTTTTGCATTAATAGATGAAATAATTACAGTTCTAGAAACTATTACTATTATACTTATTAGGTTCCTTTATGCGGAATTTAGGTTTTTCTAATGTTATTGTCACGGAGTAGGCACGAGCCGGGATACAATGCACTAAACGAGGTAGTAATTGAGAAGGCTACGTACACGTAACTATGCGTGGTTGATACAAAGACATTGGATGAAGAAGAAGAGTCTTTGTGTGCCAGGTACGGGTATAAATAGGGGCTGTAGGGGAACGTGCGTAGGTGTCTTGGGACGAACGTGAGCACGGGTCAAGAACGTCAAAAACGCGCAGAGACGTGAGAACGAGTGAGTCCCGTGACAGTTATAGTGTAGTGTAGTGTTACCCCTTTAAGTCCGCTTTATGTCTAAGGTGTCTATACTTCTCCTAATTGTCCTTATAATTGTCCTTGGTAGTTTTAATATACTTATCTTAATTGTATCTCTAACTCCTTTGTCCTTTATAGGGTCTTGTATAGTGACCGCTTTAATAACTCCCTAGCGGTGATTGTTTTTAAGGGTCTTGAAAGGTTAGATGGACTAGCTATGGCTTCCTAGTCTACTCCTTTATAAGTAGAGGGGATGTGCTCCTTTGGGGAGACTCTATTAGCCTTTTATAGTAAGGGCGTTGTTTTGGGGGGTAAGGAGGTATGGCCTATTATTGTTAATTAATAGCTGTACGTTTCTTCTGTAAAGGATTATAAGTGATTAGAATTGTAAAAGGCTAGTCTAACTAGAATATATAATTATCTAATTAATAGTGTAGAATGAGAGTCTTAGGTAAGTAGAAGGTAAGTTAAAGGTAGAATAAGCTTTACGTATTAAAGGACAAATGCTTTTTAAATTCTTCTATTTAAAGACTAATTGCTGGTTCTTCTCTAGAGGAGAACTAGCTCCCTATATAATCCTTTTGAGATACTAGTAAAACCCTTTACCCCTTGTCTATCTGACCATGTCTCCTCTAGGACATTAGTGGGATATTAGTAAAACCTTTATCCGTTTTATCTAATGTGTACCTTTTAGGAGCGCCCGTTACACTATAACACTAAAGTCTGTTAAAGACTGTATGTATATATACGTATGCATTAACTACTAAAACCCCTAACTGTTTAATTATACAATTCTCTTCTTATTCCTTTCTCTTTTTTATACAACGTCTTGTTTTCTACAAAAGCTATATACCCTTAAATTTAGATAGAATTATATTATTCCTTTAAATCTTCCTAAAGCCTCTTCGCGCCCTTATACTATATTATGTTAAAATAACTAATATTAAAATAGCAAACGAACCTAAATCCCTTTTAATAACTATAAGTATTATATCCCTAGTTAAGGAATAGTTAACTATAATATAATAATTCTTTATAGATGCCTTAGCTTAGTAGTAGGCTATACTAGAAGCCCAGTATTAGTAATTAATAAAAGTACTTCGCAAAGAACTCTATAATATTAAAGCACTTTTATTAGAGACCTTAATAGAAATGCCTATAAATAAGATTAAAATAACTGTATCTAAACCCGGCCTATTAAATGCAAATACTAAACTAGTAATAGTAGCTTAACCTATATATATAATAAACCTAGTACCTGTTAGAAAATCTAAAAGGCTTTCTAACCCTCTAATAATTTATATCCCTTTGTAACTAAGCTCTGTTTTAAACTTTTAATAAACTATAATTAATACCCTACTAAAGCTAGCAAAGTTAGCTATGGAATGTTTTATTTAAGTAAAGACGCTACATAAACTATAGATCTATTCTTCTATAACGGCATCTTTATTAATTTTAAAATCTTTATCTCCTTATTAAAATAAATATATAATAATGCTAGCTGTGAATATATAGCTATTACTAAACTTAAAAACCTATAATAATGGAACTAAGACTTTATTAGCTTCTTTTTGGAATTTTTAGGCCTTATTAGCAAGCTAGATTAGAATAAAGCCGCTAGAGTTGCTGCCCTTTAATAAGCTATTTTGGATAAGATTAGAGCCTAGTTAGTAAGTAGAGAACTGCTAAAAGACCTGTCTAAATTTGCTATAATATATTAATAAATTAATAAGGACCTTTAATATAACAAATAAACTTATTCCCTAAAATTAACTATACCTTATATTTAAAACTTTATAAACTTACTATATACCCTAAAACGCGATCCTTCTCTAAAACTTAAAAACCCTATATATAACTGTCAGAATATATAGACAGAAGTTACGTGGTTACGTGTCGTCGACGTGTCGTCGTCGTGTCTTTGATTAGTCATCCTTATGGTGACTAATCAGCCCCCTACTTAGGCACCGCGATCCTTACGATCCTCTGCTTTCTCTACCTATTGATAACAAGACAAATCCAGAGATTAATAGGCCATACAAGTGCACTTAGGTGATACCGACATTGATTAATGGTCAACCTCACCGGTTGGCTATAGAGCAACAAGGTTCACTGCCGCCCCAGCAGCTTCGTTCGATCGCAAGCAGCATTCCAGTACCTAGCAGCAAAACCATTAACCAGCAGCCTCACAGTAGCACCCAATTCCAGCCAGCTTAGAATATACATAAATACGCAACGTATAAGACATTCTACAGCACGTAAATCAATACCCAGTACGACCTCTTTACTGAGTGCCAGTATATACCAGCTTATACGGCACCCAATACCTAACAGCCCTCGGGTAGTACCCTATTAGCAGCTACCTTAGCAGCTACCTTAGCAGCACTTGTGCAGCATACCAGCTTATACAGCATCTAGCGTCACAGTAACCTAATAGCCTCGCGCAGTATCCAATTACCCAACAGCTTTACGCAGTAACCTAGTATAGCAATACAACTTAGCAGCAAACCAATACCTAGTACGCGTCTTAGTATATAAATTAACATCTAATAGCCTTGTGCAGTAATCCAGCGTTATAGCAACCTAGCAGCGTTAGCAGCACCCAATACCCAATTATTTAACAGCCTCGTGCAGTACTCCAGCGTCACAGCAACCTAGTAGCCGTCAGCAGCGTCCAATACCTAAATACCTAGCAGCTCTAGCAGCAACCTATAACCTAGCAGCGTTAGCAGCACTAAAGTACCTAGCTTTGCCAGAAGCAACCAGCTCCAGAAGAGCACCCTATACAAGCTCAACACTCTGCCACGATCTTAGCGGCTCTGCTACGTCGAATACCACGTCCAACAGCGCGCCCATAACGCCAGCGCGCTCTCCCCCCCCCCTCTACGGCCTTTGTAAGCTACGAATACCACGTTAATAGGGTCTATATATTGGTAGTTTTACGCACAAAGAAAGAACTGTTAGGGGAATTAAGACCTGCCAACACGCGCCTACAATGCCAGCGCGCTCCCCCTTCTCTGCCCTTTGCCCTCTGCCCTCTGCCCTCTACTAGCGTCTACGGCAGCTACGAACACTTAATATGGCACAACAACTTCCTAAAGGATGGAAAAGCGGGAACTGTACGGCCACTGGACGGCCTTGCTATATTAATATCTATAACAATAAAGCCCAATGGGAGTTTCCAACTACAACCGCTTATTAGACACAAATTTAGGATATGCAAAACACAATTAAGTGACAACAAGATGAGATTCGTTAAGTATAGAGTAGAGACTTAGAGATGCGAACTAGGCAACAAAAAGAGATCCGTAAGCTACGAGCTCTTCTTAAAAAACAGTAAAAAGAGATCCAAGAGCTACAAACTAAGCAAGCTACACTAGTATAAGCTCCGCCTGCGCAAGCTCCGCCAGCTTCACCCTCATTAACTAAAGCCAAAGAGCCACGGCAGCCAAGCTCGTATAAACCCCCGCAACCTCGAACCTGCGAAAAGTGCTCTACTACGTTCCCTTTGGGTCAAGCGCTCTTTAAACATTTGCCAGACTGTCAACCATTTTAATATACTAAGTGCGGATCCACATTCCCCTCAAATACTACTCTCCATAAGCACGTTCGGGGATGTCGTCGTCCAAAAGATGTGAACGGGAATTTGGATACGGTCTAAGCTTCACTAGGATAGCTGTTTTACGCACAAAGAAAGAATTGCCAGTGTTAGAATATATGGACAGAAGTTACGTGGTTACGTGTCGTCGACGTGTTGTCGTCGTGTCTTTGATTAGTTATCCTTATGGTGACTAATCAGCCCCCTACTTAGGCACTGCGATCCTTACAATCCTCTGCTTTCTCTACCTATTGATAACAAGACAAATCCAGAGATTAATAGGCCATATAAGTGCACTTAGGTGATACCGACAATAACCCTATAGACCTTAATGCCGCTTAATCCTATACACCTTTAGGAACTAATAAATAAAGAACTTAAGCTATAAATAGAGAATACTTTGGATGTAGTAAAAAGGGATATATTTAAAGGAATTATTAAACTTACCCTTTTAAAAAGGTCCGCTATAGTTCCTTCTAGTCCTTAAATTATACTTATTCTATAAATTATACTTAGTTACTATAAAGCGTCTCACCTTTAGTTAACTTAAAAAATAAATTATCCTAGGGCTAAGTTATGCCTTAGGATAAAAAGTGGAAGAGTATAAGTGTTTATGCTCTTTTAGTGCTAATATATAATATAACTCCCTTAATATACTTAGCAAAATTTAAATACTTAAAAAATAGAAGAAAGTATAAATTCTTATAGATAGTAGAGCTACTAGTATAGGCTTTATTAATATAAACTATGCAAAAACTTAATGCCTAAATTTAAAGAAACTTAATAAGCCCTAAGGCCTATAAGGCTTTAATAGCAAACCCTTAATATATAGTAAACTGATATACTACGCTCTTATAAAATTGTGGATAGGCGAATACCTTAAATATATTTCCCTATTTATAATACCTTTAAAGTATTATAAGGTAATACTTAGATATAGATAGCTAAAACGATATAACCCTTTAATTAGCTAGGTTAAAGAAATACTAAAGTTCTATATAACCTACTACTAAAGTTATTACTTAAAAAACTATTTGCCCTATAAATATATATATAACTATTTAAATTTAATATAATATAAATTGCTCTTACTATAAACCTTAAACCAAAATAATAAAGCTATAACTGCTAATTATAGTAAAGAATGCGAAGATTTTATACTAAAACCTTTTAAATTTTATATAATATAGGCTATACCTTTTATCTTATTAGTAAAACGATAAGATTATAAAATCTTTATTATAACTATGGAAGATATTAAAAAAGCACTAGAACTAAAAAAATATACTAATCCTTAACCTTTTATACCTAAAGAGTACTATAATCTAATTAATAAGTTTAAAAAATAATTTATAGACTAACTAGCCCTATACTAAGATAAGTATAATTTTAAGATAGAACTTAAGCCTAGTATAATACTAAAGTTCGGTCCGCTATATGGTATATTATAAAAAGAACTGCTTATAATATAATAATACCTTAATAAGTATCTAGAAAAAGGATTTTTTTTCGCCCTAGTTAATCTCCATTTACCTTACCTGTACTATTTATTAAAAAGCTAGGAGGAGGCTTAAGATTTTATATTAATTATTAAGCTTTAAATATAATTATAATTTAAAACTAATATCTAATTTCCCTAATTTAAGAGATATTTAACTGTTTAGTAAAGGCACAGTACTTTATAAAGCTTAATATAATTACTACCTTTAATAAAATCTATATATATAAAGGAGATAAGAAGTATATAGCTTTCCATATATAATAGAGACTCTTTAAATACCTAGTAATGCTATTTAATATAAAGAACGGTCCCAGTATATTTTAGTAATATATTAATAATACACTTTATAAATTCCTTAATATATTTATTACTGCGTATCTTAATAATATCTTAATCTACTTACCCTTGATCTCTAAATATTAAAAATATATTAAAATGGTCCTTAAACGCCTATAATATATAGGCTTATAATGCAATATTAAGAAATATAAGTTCTATGTATTTAAGGTTATATACTTAGGCTTATTTATATCCTATAATAGAATTAAAATAGACTCTAAAAAAGTTGCTATAATTATAAACTAGGGAAGCCCTAGTAATATATAAGATATTTAAGGATTTTTAGAATTTGCAAACTTTTATTATTAATTTATTAACAACTTTTTAGAAATTGCCTAACTATTAGTAAACCTAATAAAGAAGAATATAAAATTTAAATAGACCGCTAGATGTAAATAAGCTTTTAATAACTTAAAATATTACTTTATAACTGCTCTAATTTTTACCTACTTTAACTCTAATCTTAAATATATTATTAAAACAGACTTATCTAATTATGCTCTAGGGGGAGTGTTATTATAATATAATAAAAATGGTAAGCTATATCTAGTAGCCTTTCTCTCCTAAAAACTCGCCCCTATTAAATTAAACTATAAGATATATAATAAAGAACTACTTATAATTGTTAGATGCTTTAAATAATGGCATCCTAAGTTTAAAGAATTATTATTCCTAATATATGTATTAACAGACTATGAGAACCTATAGTACTTTATAACTATAAAGCAATTAATATAGCGCCAAATTCATTAGGCCAAATATCTCTTATAATTTAACTTTAAGATTATATACTAACTAGGCAAACTTAATTAAAAGCCTAATATATTAATATAATAATTATAGGGCCTACCTATAAACGCTTTAGATAAATAGATTATAAATTAATTATAGATCTTATTACCCCCTAAACGTTTTAAAAAACTATATCCTATATTCCTAGATATAGAACTTAATAGAAATAAATTAGAAGTTAATAAATAGGAAATGGAAATTAATACGCTAATAGAATATAAATAACGTAGTTTATAAGCGACCCGGTCACTTTGCCAAGACCTTATATAACTTTACTGTAATTTACAATGGCTCTATTAACTTATAATTAACCAACCTTATAAGAAGCTAGAATACAGCTTACTATCTAAGCTCTTAATCTAGGCCAATTACACAGCAAGCGACAAGCTGCAGCCCTATATAACGTTCCTCAATTAACCCTTAACAATTAACGCGCCAGGCACGCGTTAAAACGCGAAATTAAACCTAAATTAGTAAAGCTTACTACAAATAAGGAGTAGGTAGTTGTAGACTATATACTTGACCTAGATTTACGAGGATTTCCCCCCCCAATACGCTACTGTTTAAGATATAGCTAATAAACTGCTAGCTGCGCGGGGTTAAGGCAAGGTAGATATTAACTAGCTAAATAACTTTATAGGGTGCGTTCTGGGGCTTAAACCAAAATTTAATTAGAAGTATAACTACTAGAGGGCTCTATAGGAAGATCCTAGAGTTATTAGGAGCTAGTTTAATCTTATGGCTAATATAAAAGCAAAGTATGGTATCTAGGATAAGGATACCTATTGTTACAGACAGCTTAAGTACGATGTTATGACTACTTGGAGAAGAGTCGGAGGAAGCTAGTTAGTTAATATAGGCACGGTCTAGGATGGATCCGGTGGAACCATATAATAAGGAATAGTAGCTAAGGTCATATGACGTGATCTGTGTAATCTGTGTAATCTATATAATCTATAATAGAGTAGACAGAGCATACGTACCTTATAGAGCGAAGGGATTTCTTAGGCGTATAGTTGTGTATTTAAAGGACCACAGTCCCTACCTAGATAGTTCTCTCTTTGTAGTAAATCTTAAAATATAATTAGAGTTAATCTATTAGGCAACTACTCCACTAGTTATTATTATGTTGTTAAACTATTCTTACCTATATACCCAGCCTAATAATAGGACCCACTGTAGTTTCTACTATAAGGTTCCGTTACACATTTACTACTAAGGTTATAGTATTAAATAAGGTTAAACAATATGCCACCTAAAGCACCAGTTATAACAACGTTAATAGTAGCCACGACCTTAGGGTTAGGAGACACCAGTATAGTAGATACGGATTCTTAAGTAGTTACGCAAGGTTAGTTACAGGAAATAGTTAATCGCTTATAGAACAATAGTAGGCTACTTAAAGAACGCATTAATAGAATTAGAGTAGTAAAGGTTAAGTTACCTTTAATTAAATGGTTTTTAGGGGAGAAGTCAAAGCTTAAAGGGTTTCTTACGTAAATGTATTTTAAGGTTATGCAGAAAGGAGCGAAGTTAGTAATACCTATAGACTAGGTAGCGTACGCAGAACTATTCTTGTTAGGAAGAGCTTTAGAGTGGTTTAAGCCTTACCTTATAGAGATATAAGTAAACGGTATAACAACTACTAACCCGGACGTATGGTATATGTTTATAAGTTGGAACGGATTTGCAGAATGGTTAACGTAAATGTTTAGAGACCCTAAAGCAACCACAATAGTAAAATAGAAACTGTCACAGTGCTATAATGCTAATAGGCTGAATAACTACATTGTGGTATAAAGAGGAGAAGGAGGTAAAAAGGGGGTATTATACACAAATAGTAGGGGCAGCCGCCAAGGCGCTAGTGGTGGGCCAGCTAACAGTAGGAAACAGTACGAGACAGTACACGTCAGGACTATGCCGTGACAGTACTCCCCTCCCTAGAAGGTTTGGTCCCTAAACCAAACAAGTAACCTATTTTTGCTGCAAAGATGTCACTTCTGCTTACCGCCCTTGACTAAGCCAATAGCGATTTTCCATGCCGGGCATGGAAAATCTTGATTGGTTAGCTTAACAAATAAAATCGGCAGAACTCCACACCGCCACTACGTGGCGCTTCTTGGCAAAAAACTGACCAATTAGATAACTTTAACCGGCGGTTAAAGTTCCATAAGATCTTAACCACCACAAATTACCTTTGTGGTTGGCCACAGCCTTGGCGTAACTCTTTCTTATCTCGTGCCTAGTCTAGGGGTCCTAGCTTCTTAGGGTGTTGTTTATAAAACCTTAGTAGTGCGCGCTCGCACCCTTTTAGGGATTTCTTGGGTTCCCAGGTTTTCTTATTGTGGTATTTCTATTTAATATAGTATGTTAAGCCATGCTCGTCTATTTGTTTATTATATACATTAAAGATCTTTTCAAATTCCCACTTGTCCGTGATATTGCCGTTATTATCCCTTTTGGCTATTCTGCCTATAACATTATAACGTTCCTTTTTGTTAATGCATACTTAACTAGAGATCTCTTTAGGGAACTAGAGGCGGACTTTTAAAGTGTAAAAAGACTTATTAACACGGATATAGTCTAGGAGGTTAACTATAACTACTCCTCTATAGGCAGCTAGGACGGGCCAGGGTCTGTTCTAGTTATTATCCTACTTCCTCTTAGGCCAGTTGGTCTTTATATTTTTAAGGCTAACTATAACCATGTTATTCTTTTTAAATATTATACCTTCGTCTTGTTTTATATTAGCGTTGTCTTTATATCGTCGCTGGGAGATACGAGCTAGGGCTTTAAGCTGGGTTAAGATGCGCTTAAAGCGGTTGGCAATAGTATTAGCTTATAGGTACTCCTTCTTTGCATATATAGATAGGGCTAATAGCTGGGGGCCTACTGGTTTAACGCCTAGACATAGGTTATAGCCATAGTTGGTAAAGAACGGTAAGATTCCCATAGTCTTATTGACCTAGTTATTTATGGTAAACTTAGTAAGGGGGAGCCAATCTACCTAGTTATCTTAGGTGAAGCTTATAAAGGCGCGTAAGTACTTATTTATTGCTGCATTAACAATCTCGGTTTAACTATCCATTTTAGGGTGCTATATAGAGCTAGGGCTTAGGGTTACCTTTAGGCACTAGTTTAGGCAACGCCAGAAGTTAGAAACGAATAAAGAGCCTCTATTAAAAACAATGGTATTTAGAGCGCCGTGTAACTTATAAACAGTGTAAATAAATACTTTAACGAGCTCCTTAGTATCTAGGCTAGTAATAGAAATAAAGTATCTTATCTTTATTAGGCGGTCAACAACAACAAAGATGTATCTATATGTTTTGCCGTTATAAAGGCACTTAGGCAGGTCAATGATGTGGTTAATAAAGATATCGGTCTATAGGCGGACTAGTAGTTCTAGGAAACCAGGCAGTGCTAAGTATAGGGTCTTTATACGGAAGTAGAGAGCGCAGTCTTTTACAAAGGTAGCCATAAACTGTGAAATACCTGGCCACTAATACATTTGATTAAGAAGGTCTAGTGTTTTAACGCGGCCTAGGTAACCTACAGGGCCCAAACTATACATATAGTGTATAACTTCTAGTTAGAGTTTATATAAATTAGGGACAAATACTTAATTCCTATAATAGATTAGGCCGTTAATAATTAAACATTTAGATTTATTATAGCGGAGCAGCTTCCTAATCTGCTTAGGCCAATAGCGTGCTTTACAGTCTTCCTATTTATATAGTGCAGCTAACATATTCCTAGCGAGTTTGTTCTCTTTATAGGCATTCTTAATAAGCTCCTTAAGGGGTTTTTTCTTAGGCTCTAGGTCCATTACTATAATAAAGTCTTTAATACTCTGGTCTTGGGATTCGCTCAATAGTTCTTCTAGGATAGTAGGGTTAACTTTCTTTAGTAGTAAAACAACGCGGTCTCAGTATCATAGACATTTATCATTAGTATTAGCAGGTATAACGCCTAGAAGGCGGCTAAGAGCGTCCAGGATTATGGCTTTAGTGCTAGGCCTATAGGTAATAACAAAGTTAAATTAGGAAAGAAACTTAGCCCAGCAGACTTAGCGCTAGTTTAGTTATTTTATTATTATAAAGGTCTGGAGGTTCTTATAGTCCGTAATAATTTCAAACAGCTGCTTAGTTCCTTATAGTTTAGGACGCCATTCTTCTAGTGCCTTAACAATTGCTAGGAGCTCCTTATTATATATTTCATAGTTATATTTAGGGGCTAAGTGCTTAGCAGAGAAGAATACAACTGGCTTAAGCTTGTTACTTTTGTCAGCTTAATAGAGTACTCCACCTAAAGCCTAGTTTAAGGCGTCTGTCTCTACTATAGTCTTCTTCGTGTAGTCGTAATACGCTAGGACCGGTGCTTTAGTGAACACTGTTTTTAGGGTCTAGAATGCCTATGCTTAATTAGGGCCCTATAACCAGCTAATACTCTTTTTTAGTAGCCTAGTTATGGGCTTAACTACCTTGGAATAGCCTTAAATAAATTATTGGTAGAAGTTCGTAAAGCTAAGAAATTGCTATAGTTCCTTAACTAATATTGGGTCCTTCTATTTCTATAAGGCCTGCACCTTCTTAGGGTCTATGGTTATGCTGTTAGTCAAGATAATTAAGCTAAGGTATTTTATTTTGGTAGCATAAAACTTAGACTTATTAATATTAATCTAGAGTCCAGTATTACCAAGTCTCTGGATAATTTCATTTACGTATTTTATGTGCTTGGCGCGTGTTTTTAAGAAGATAAGGATATTATTAAGATACGCAGTGCAGTAGTTGTTAAGGGCGTTATATAAAACATGGTTAATATAGTTTTAGAACATGGCGGGCATGTTATAGAGACTAAATAGTATAACTAGCATCTTATAGAGTCTAAACCGGGTGATAAATGCTATAAGCCACTTATGGCCTTCCGCGATCCGGATCCAGTTAAACGCAGCAATTATGTTAAGCTTAGTAAAGTACTTAGTACTATAGAGTGCGTCAAGTATCTCGCGGACTAGTAGCAGTAGGTATTGGTTCTTAATAGTAACTGTGTTTAGGCCTTGGTAGTTATAGTAGATTCATATACTGCCGCCAGGTTTCGCTGCAAGGGGGAGTAGTATAGCGGCTAGTAAGGTTAATTTGTGGATAAAACCCTTATCTAGTATCTCGTCAATCCACTTCTTTACATAGCTGAGTTTAGCGGGTGAGAGTGGTCTATTTTTATAGTATAGGGCCTGCTTTCCTGGTATAATCTTAATTTTGTGGTCCTATAGTTGGTAAGGGGGTAGCTTATCTATGTTCTTAGGGAGGAAGTGTTTAATATATTTATAAAACTCTTTTAGTAAGTGTTATAAAATATCCTTGTGGGTTAATCCTGGTTTGCCTTTTAGAAATTTCTTAATATTAGTGTTAACTATCTTCCGGCGTAGAAACTTAGACTTAGTTTTTAGGTTTATCTTAAGAAAGTTATGGAAATAAGGGGGTAGCGCTTTACGGGCTTCCTCTATTGTATAGTTACCTTCTATTAGCCGGTGGAAAGACCTTTTTGATAGGTTCAGTACTTCTATTAGGCCTATAGGTAGCTTCTTAAGCAGCTATTAGTGTTCTTCTTGTTTAACCAGTTCTACTAGCTCCGCTATATAGATCCTTATCACCTTTACGCCTTTTTGTTTATAGAACTAGGTAAAATTAACGGTATAAGTGCATTTAATGTTGTTTAGGTTAGGGCGTGTCTGGTTCTCTAGTGCTATAGCTAGGCTAGCACGGCTCGGTTGGCCTAGGGGGGCAGAAATGAGGCGGCAGCCTTACACGGTACGCGCGGGAGATGGGTGTAAGGTTAGGCATTATAGGGGGGAGGTCTTAATTGCTCTGGTTTTAGTCTTGGCTGTAATGCCCTTGGCTATTATATATGCGGTCACATATGCGTATGGTAAATAACTTAAAGTTAGGTGTTTTATTAGCTAACCTAGGTTAAGCGGGTGTATATAGGGGACTTATAGTTCTAGCAGTGTTTGTTTTTTTAGAAATAGGGCGGTAGTCTAGTCTTCCAAAATCTCTGTTTTATTTACTGCGTATATTGGCTTACTAGTGTTAGGCACCTCTTCTACTATTAGCTGATGGTATCTAAGCGTTAGCCGTGCAATGCGTCCGCGTAGTACTACTCAGTTATAGTTAGGAATATACCATAGGAGATAGTTATAGGCATAGTAGTTAGAGTTAAATTTGAGCTCTAGAGTAGGGAAGTCTGGTTTTAGGTTATACTTTTTAAGCTAGGGTATTTTAAGAATTACTAGTATTAAGGGTAATAACTTCGTGATATAAAAGAGTATAGATTCTATATAGTGGCTAATTGTTATTCTTGCTATAAAGTAGTGGGTAATAAAGCTAGATGGGAGTCTATTAGCAAGGCGGAGTGGTTTTAGGACTAGGAGTCTTTTTATTATAATATTGTGCTTTTTTACAAGTAAGTCTTCGTCTGTAAACGCTAGTGCTATACTACTACTGTTAACAAGGCTTACTGTTTTAATGAAAACTTATGGGAGTGGGTTGCGTAGTAAGGAGAGGTAGGTCTAAATAAGGATGGCATTCCTATTATTGTTTGCTATTTTAAGGTTAAGTAGCAGCTGACTTAGAATAAGATCTAACTAATCTAGTAGTATAAATCTAATCCTTTTGTTCTTCTCCCTATATGGTTCTAACCCTTGGAGGCGACTTAGTCTAAAGGTTAATCTTTTAATAACTAGATTATAGGGCTTGGCTAGTAGCTATAGTCTTGGCTGGTGTATCCTAACGTATTAGTCTCCGACGGTGTATATATGCTAGGGGGTACTTTGCTAAGGATATAGCCGGTCTTATAGTTAGTAGCGGTATGGAGCACTTGTCTATAGTTTATGTATGGGACTATCGGCTGGGGCTGTATTAGGGAAGGGAATCACAGGGGCGGGTCTCTATGTCCGAACCTATATCCCCGTCTATAGTTGTCATTTCGGTTACTAATCCCTCTACTAAAGAATCTGCCGCGGCTAGGAAGGGGTTGGCGCAGTAGCATTAGAAGGGGATTTAGGTTTATTTTGGGGTTATAAGCATCTTTCTAGTGGCTAGGTTGACCATATACTAGGCAGAGTCTGTTATCTATATAATATCTTTGGATATTATTAGGGAGGCTACTATTACCGCCGCCGAATTTAACGGCGTTAAGGTTTATTGGGTTATTCTATGGTGCTAGTACTAAGGTGTTGTTATTAGGTAGTGTAGGTTAATAGCCGCTAGTGGTACTTAGCTTAGCGGTATTTAGCTTAGTATAGTAGGCGTAGTTTTATAGGTTATAAGCAAATACGTCCATTTGCTTACTTTAGCCCTCGTAGTCAGCATTATTGATTTTGCGGCTAAGGGTAAGGGCTAAGTCCTTTATCTTAGACGAAATATTCTTTCTAAGCAGATCTACCTTTTGTTCCTTAATTTTATTTGCTTTTATTATTAACTTATTAAGCTCTGCTTTCTAGGACTAGTAATTACGCTTGCCTTGGTTTAAGGTGTCTAATTTGTTCTTAGCCGCTTAGGTTATATCTATGGTCTTATAGTGCTTCTTTATGTACGCAAACATAGACTCTCGGTTAGAGAAGGCCTATTTACTTAGGTTGTTTGGGTGTATACGTAGTATATTAAGGCCATGCTTAATATAGTTATAAGCCTTATCTATTAGCATGTCTAACATATAGAGGACTTCGTCTATTAGGGTCTTAAAGCACTTTACATCTTTATAGAAAATGCCTTAGATCTTTGTTTCCTATATTTTAAATTTTTTTTACTTTTTAGTTGGCGATCCCTTGCCATTAAATGGGGTAGGGTCTTTTACTTCACGCTTTTTTCTACGGGGCTTAGCTAGGGGAGGAGAGCTAGTAGCGGTATTCTTATTGGCAATAGTTTGGGTAAGTGTAGTAATCTAAGAGCTTAGGCTTTGTATAGTCTCAGTATATACCGAAGCTTGCTATTTGTATTGCTTTATACGTAGTTTAAGTGTCTCAAGGAAGTTAATTCTGTATTAAGCTTCTTTAAGTTGGGACTTTACAGTCCGGCCTTTATTGTAGACTGTTTGGAGACCGCTCTTGACGCTAGTTAAAAGGGTTGTATATATAGAGAGGTGCTGAAATGTTCCTACCACATTAAGGTTCTTGGGGTACTCTAGACTACTCCTAATTGCCCAGGCAATGTTAGTGTAGGAGGTATTAAAGAGGCGGGCGAGCGCTTCGCGTGTATTTGCTAATAGGGTATTCTAGTCACCCATTTCAGGAGATCTAGGCAGGGTAATTAAAATCTATAAGGCTAGCTGTAATACTAAGATTATTTAGGATAATACTAAAATTGTCTGGGACTATAGTACAGTAGTATCAGTCGCGCCGGGTCGCGATTATACTAGGAAAATAGAAATAGTGGACTGGGGAGAATAAAGATCGCGATGGGGCGTAAGAGGAGATACCACAAACTGTTACAGTACTGTAATGCTAATAGGCTGAATAACTACATTGTGGTATGAAGAGGAGAAGGAGGTAAAAAGGGGGTATCGTACACAAATAGTAGGGGCAGCCGCCAAGGCGCTAGTGGTGGGCTAGCCAACAGTAGGAAACAGTACGAGACAGTACGCGTTAGGACTATGCCGTGACAGAAACTTTAGAACTTAATATAACGCACTTTAGTAATTAAGTATACAACACAGTTTTAAACACTAGCTATATAGGTTAAGTGGAATAATAGGGCGCTTATAGCACAGTATAAATAGGGACTTAAGGCTAAAGTCTAGGACGCAATTATCCTAATAGAAGATGCGGATACTCTAAGGGAGTTAATAGACCAGTTAATAAAGATTAATAATAGGATCTATCAAAGGGAACAGGCTAAGAAGGGTTAGAATAGAGTTCTATAGTTATATAAGGCACAGAGTACGCAATGACAGACATAGAGTTAAAAACTATAGAATGGCGCAGAGCTAATAGACCTAAGCGGTACCAAAGAAACCTAGAGATAGAAAAAGAAACTATGGAAACCTAAAGGTTAAGAATCTAGTAATTAAAGAACCTAGGAGTAGAGGCTAAACCAGGGATTTCAGTAGCAGAAGATGTTTAGGCGGACTCCACAATAAGAAAAATGGTTTAAAGATAGGGCTTGCATAAATTATAGAAAATAAGGTTATTTTGCTAGAGACTATAGAGGTGGTTAGAGTAACTATATAGTAAAGGGAACCCGACCAGTAGGAGACACGTACGTATAAAGGGATAATGGTATACTATAAGGAATAAAAGAGTATTTAATTAACAGTTTTGCGTATTATTATAATAACGCGTGCCGAATTTATAAAGATGCTAAGTACAGCGTAAGCTATTGGCTATAGGAGCTATTATTATCTAAGTTTAAAGGAACTAATAAACCAGCTTATAGATCAAATATTAAAGACAATAAGTTTAATATAGGCGAAGCATTTACTAACAATAAGGCAACGAAGGTAGCTTACTAGGAGCATACAAACCTTAGAAAGGTTAAAATAAAAGCAGAAACTAAGACTATCACGGAATAGGGTTTAGTAACAGGTATTACAACACCATTAGATATAATTTCCATCGCTTTATAAAATGAAAGGAGTAACGTTTAAAAGAAACTAAGCAAGTAGACGACTGCTAGTGCTAGCTTATTACTTAATAAAGGTAAAAGGCTATAGGTCCAAGATTCTTATAAAGAGATAAGGAAGGCTCTAGACTCACTAAGTGCGACAAGAACAGCTTAAGAGCCCATAATAGACGAAAATTGGTAGGAAAGAGCAGCAACTTAGTTTAATGACAAACAAATAAGTATAGGACGCAAGTTTAAGAACCAAGAGTTTGGGGAACGAGTAAGAACGTTATTAGGTAACTAAGATTTTAAGAAACAAATAAGGGCCACAGCAGTTCCAGGTAAAAATAGTGTTTAGCCTAAAGATTAAAAGGTTAATACTATAATTAAGAAGCAAGGTGACTTTAAGGATCTAGCTATAAGATGCAGAAAATAAGAAACTATAGATAAATTTAGGACAAGAATTATTATATAGCAAGAGCAAAAGCTAGACAAGAGGTTAGCTATACTAGGTTATATAAGGGATAGAGCACCTGTATAAAGAGTTACTAATAGGCTAAGTATAGGGACACCTAGGGTAAAGTAGTTAGATAAACTAAAACAAGAAGAGGATTTAGGGATTCCAACTAGATTTAAAGAAAGACATACCAAAGGATATTATAATGCAGCGATAATAAGGTACTTTTTTATAGATAAACTATACTGTAAGGGCGCGAAGAGGCTTTGGGGAAGATTCGAAGGAATAATATAAATTCTATCTAAATCTAAGGGTATATAGCTTTTTAAGAGAACAAGACATTACGTAAAGAAGAGAAGGGAATAACCAGAGAATCTTGTAATTAAATAGTTAGGGGTCTTGGTCGATGCGTACGCACGTACACACGCGGACGGACTTCGGTAGAATTCGATTAATCTGGCAGAACTTAGCAGAAGTCAATTAAGCTGGCAAAATTCGGCAGAATTCGGTCAAAGCGTTAAGTTTATCTTGTTAAGTGTTTTACTAAGACATTCCTACTATAACTAGGCTAGTCCCGTTACAGTACCCCCCCTTTAGCCGAAGGTTTAAAATAATTTAATTTGGTTAAGAATTTATAATTTTTTATTACGTGTTATATTTTCGCGTTAGGTAGTGGTCTTGGCAAGGCAGATCTAACTAATTAGACAACTTTAACTACCGGTTAAAGTTCCTTAATATTTTGCGTGTCACGTAATCGCATTACGAATATTATAACTTATTTTAAGTTCTTTTTAAATTTGAGTTTCGTGTATTTATATTAGGTGGTAGTTGTTTGCCTTTATATTATGTCCATCCAGCCGGAGCAGGCCGCGAAGGATAGTCCTTATAGAATTCTTTTACTAGGGAAGGCGCGTCGGCCTTAATCTAATTATAGGTTTCCTAGGTTTATGTTTTATATTCTTCCCACTTAATAAGAAGTTTAAATCGTTTAGATTATGGTTTCTATCGCATATTATTAATTAAGTTAATAAAGTAAGAACTATTACTATTATTAACAATTACGGGAGGTGGTAGTAGTACTTTATAAGTTATAGGATTATCTTTTAAAGGTTGCAATAAGCTTATATAAAACGTTGGGTGTATTTTTATCTTAGTTAGCAGTTTAAGCTTATAGGCGTACAGGCTTAGTTTCTTCTTAATTTGGTACGGCCCCGCAAACTTCCAATTAAGTTTCTTTAAGGGCTATTAAGTCCGTATGTTTTATATATTTAGGTAAGCTATAACACCTTCCTTAAAGTCCTATATAGGAGCTTATTCTTTATTTATATACCATTCCTATACCGTTTAAGCGTATGTTAATTTACTTTGTAACAGTTCCATTAACTGCTTTATTTAATTAGCAAAGTTATACGCGTCAATTAACTGGATCTGTTTAATTGTGGGTCCTGTTGTATTAATTTTAGGTTATGGTTTAAATCTAAGTTAAGGGTTTTGTCTGTAGGTCGCGTAGAACAGCGTTACGCCTATTAATACGTTTATTGTATTATTCGCAGTAAACTCAGCTAAAGGTAGCCATTTTTCCCAGTTGTCTTGCAGGTAGAAGTAGTATATTTATAGGTATTGTTCTATAATCGCGTTTACAATTTCAGTTTGACTATCTATCTCCGGATAAAATATAGTCAAGAGTCATGTTTAAATGCTTAATTGTTTATATAGAGCTTGCCAGAAGTCTAAAACGAACTAGCTTCCACGGTTAGATATTATTAAGTTAGGAAGTCTATATAGCTTAAAAATATGCTTAATAAAACATTTGGCTACTAATATCGCATTAATTAAGTCTATGAGAATTATATATCGCATTTTCATAAGGCAGTTAATAACTACCATAATATTTATAAACCTATTACTGCTAGGCAAGTCGACTATAAAGTTAATTAAGATGTTGCGCTATCTTTGCATCGGAATTAGTAGCGGTTAAAGTACTCCCTACTTTTTTACATAAGAGGTCTTTCCACGCACGCACATCCTATATACTCGAACGTATTTTCGTACATAGTCGTGCATCATAGGCTAGTAGTATACTCGTTAAACAATCTTATAGGTCTTTGTATAGCCAGGATGCCCTGCTATAGGGGAGTTGTATATAAAATTAAGTATTTTAAATTATAAAGGTTTGGAATTCGGAACTATTATCTTCTATTAATAGTATAATTGATTGTTTCAAATTTCGCATTTAGCGAGTATAATATCCTTATGCTATTGTTTTCCTATTTGAATTGCTTTTATTACATCTATTATCCATACGTTGTTCTTATATTTGTATTCTATTAGCTTATTAATTTCCATTTCCTATTTATTAACTTCTAATTCATTTCTATCGAGTTCCGCATCTAGGGACATAGGACGTAGCTTTTTAAAACGTTTAAGGGGCAGTAAGATCTGTGATTAATTTGTAATCTATTTATCCAAAGTGTTTGCAGGTAGGTCCTATAATTGTTATATTAATGCGTTAAGCTTCTAATTAAGTTTGCCTAGTTAGTACATAATCTTAAAGTTAAATCGTAAGAGGTATTCGGCCCAACGAATTTGGCGCTGCGTTAATTGTTTTATAGTTATAAAGTACTGCAGGTTCTTATAGTCCGTTAATACGCGTATTAGGAACAACAATCCTTTAAGCTTAGGACGCCATTGTTTAAAGTATCTAATAATTGCAAGCAGTTCCTTATTATATATCTTATAGTTTAATTTAGCAGGGGCGAGTTTCTAAGAGAGAAAGCTACTAGACGTAGCTCGCCGTTCTTATTATATTGCGATAACACTCCTCCTAGTATATAATCAGACGAATCTGTTTTAATAATGCATTTAAGGTTAGGGTCAAAGTGGGCGAGAATTAGAGCAGTTATAAAACAATACTTTAGGTCGTTAAAAGCTTATTCGCATTTAGTAGTTTATTTAAATTTTATGTTCTTTCTTGTTAGGTTTACTAATGGCTAGGCAATTTCTAAGAAGTGGTTAATAAATTAACGATAGAAGTTTGCAAATCCTAGAAATCCTTAAACGTCTTATATATTACTAGGGCTTCCCTAGTTTATAATTGTGGCGACTTTCTTAGGGTCTATTTTAATTCCGTTATAGGATATAATTAAGCCTAAGTATGTAACCTCGGACGCATGGAACTTGTATTTCTTAATATCGCATTATAAGCCCGTATCTTATAGGCGTTTAAAAACCATTCTAATATATTTTCAATGTTTAGAAAGCGAGGACAAGTAGATTAAGATATTATTAATATACATAGTAATAAATATATTAAGGAATTTATAAAGCGTATTATTAACATATTGTTAAAATATACCGGGACCGTTTTTTACGCCAAACGGCATTACTAGGTATTTAAAGAGTCCCCGTTATATACGAAAAGCTATATACTTCTTATCTCCTTCACGTATACGGATTTTATTAAAGGTAGCAACTATGTTAAGCTTTATAAAGTACTATGCCTTTACCAAACAGTTAAGCGTTTCTTGGATTAGGGGAATTGGATATCGGTTTTAAATTATAATTGCATTTAGAGCTTAATAATTAACATAAAATCTTAAGCCTCCTCCTAGCTTTTTAATGAATATTATGGGTAAGGCGAATAGAGATTAACTAGGGCAAATAAATCCTTTTTCTAGATGCTTGTTAAGGTATTATCGCATTATAAGCAGTTCTTCTTATAACATACTATATAGCGGACCGAACTTTGGTGTTATACTAGGCTTAAGTTCTATCTTAAAATCGTGCTTATCTTGGTGTGGGGCTAGTTGGTCTGCAAATTATTTTTTAAACTCATTAATTAGATCGTGGTACTCTTTAGGTATAAAAGGTCAAAAATTAATATACTATTTTGGTTTTGGTGCTTTCTTAATGTCTTCTATAGTTATAGCAAAGATTTCGTAATCTCGTCTTTTTGCTAACAAGATAAAGGGTGCGGCCTGTATTATACAAATTTTAAGAGGTTTTAACGTAACATCTTTACATTCTTTACTGCAATCGGCAGTTGTAGCTTTATTATATTAGTTCAAGGTTTATAGCAAGGGTAATTTATATCATTTTAAATTTAAATAGTTGTGTGCATATTTGTAGGGCAAATAGGTTTTTAAGCAATAACTTTAGCAGTAGGTTATATAGAACTTTAGTGTTTCTTTAACCCAGCTAATTAAAGGGTTATGTTGTTTTAGCCATCTATATCTAAGTATCATCTTATATTACTTTAGGGGTATTATAAATAGGGAAATATATTTAAGGTATTCGCCTATCCGCATTTTTACAAGAGTATAGTATGTTAATTCGCTATATATTAAGGGTTTGCCGTCAAAGCCTTATAGGCCTTAGGGCTTATTAAGTTTCTTTAAATTTAGGTGTTAGGTTTTCGTGTAGTTTATATTAATAAAGCCTATACTAGTAGCTCCACTATCTATAAGGATTTGTACCTCCTTCCATTTTCTAAGTGTTTAAATTTCGCTAAGTATATTAAGGGAGTTATGTTATATATTAGCGCTAAAAAAGCCTAGACACTTATACTCTTCCACTTCTTATCCTAAGGCGCAACTTGGCCCTAGGATAATTTATTTTCCAAGTTAGCCAAGGGTAAAATGCTTTATAACAACCAGGTATAATTCGTAAAATAAGTATAAGTTAAGGAGTGAGTACGGCTTAAAGAACGAGTGCAATTTAAGGAGTGGATGCGATTTAAAGACCAGGAGGAACTACGGCGGACTTTTTCAAAAGGGTAAGTTCGGCAATTCCTTTAGATATATCCTTTTCTACCACATCTAAAGCATTCTCTATTTGCGGCTTAAGTTCTTCGTTTATTAGTTCCTAAGGGTGTGTAGGATCGAGTAGCGTTGAGGTCTATAGGGTCGTGCGTAGGTTTCGGAGAAGGGTCACGCTTTAGGGTATATATTAGTTTCGTAGAGCTTTAAACACAAGGTATAGTTAGCTTTAGAGAATAAGTTTATTTGTTATATTAAAGGTCCTTATTAATTCGTTAACACATTATAGCAAATTTGGGTAGGTCCTTTAGCAGTTCCCTACCTACTAACTATGCTCTAATTTTATCCAAAATAGCTTATTAAAGAGCAGCAACTCTAGCGGCTTTATTCCAATCCAGTTCGCCAATAAGGCCTAAAAATTCTAAAAAGAAGCTTATAAAGTCTCGGTTCCATTATTATAGGTTTTTAAGTTTGGTAACAGCGGTGTATTTACAGCTGGCGTTATTGTACGTTTGTTCTAGTAGAGAGATAAAGGTTTCGAAATTAACAAAGGTGCCATTATAGAAGAATGGGTCTATAGTTTATACAGCATCTTTACTTAAATAAGACATTCTATAGCTAACCTTGCTAGCTTTAGTAGGGTATCGGTTATAGTTTGTTAAAAGTTTAAAACGGAGCTTGGTTACAAAGGGATATAGGTTATTTTAATTTCCATTAAACATTGGAGGGTTAGGAAGCTTTTCTAATTTCATAGTAGGTACTGGGTTTGTTATAGGTATAGGTTAAGCTACCATTACTAGTTTAGGGTTTGTATTTAACGGGCCAGGTTCGGATATAGTTATATTAATTTTGTTTATAGGCGGTATCGGGGTCTCTAATATAAATACTTAGACATTACGGAGTTCTTCACGGAGTGCTTCTATTAATCGCTAATACTAGGCTTCCAGTGCAGCCCGCTACTAAGCTAAGGCATCCATAAAGGACTATTGCATTATAGTCAACTATTCCCTAACTAGGGACATAATACTTATAGTTATTAAAGAGGATTCAGGTTCATTTGCCATTTTAATAGTAGTTGTTTTTTTTAACATAACGTAATATAAGGGCGCGAAGAGGCTTTAGGGAAGATTCAAAGGAACAATATAAATTCTATCTAAATCTAAGGGTATATAGCTTTTCAAGAGAACAAGACGTTGTATAAAGAAGAGAAGGGAATAACCAGAGAATCTTGTAATTAAATAGTTAGGGGTCTTGGTCGATGCGTGCGCACATGCGCATGCGGACGGACTTCGGTAGAATTCAATTGATCTGGTAGAACTTGGCAGAAGTCAATCAAGCTGGCAGAATTCGGCAGAATTTGGTCAAAGCGTCAAGTTTATCTTGTTGAGTGTTTTACCGAGACATTCCTACTGTAACTAGGCTAGTCCCGTTATATATACACACTAAACCAACTATACGGAAAGTGGTATAGACAATAAAGCAATAATAAATAGGCAGATTTCTATATATGGCTAGACAAAAAAGTAGTCTAAGACTAACCTATTACGGAGAAACGCATTAACCATATTAAAGGAGTATTAGTTATAATATTAAGGAACCTAGAAGAAGAATCTAGGGACTAGAGAAGCGAGCGACAAATCTTAGTACTTATAGAAGAAAGACCGACAGTTAAATCGGCCAGATAGAGGTTTAAACTTAAAAGTGAAGATAAGCTAAGAGTAGACCTAAGTCACTTAGCGTATTATATACTATTGTAGATAGCTTATATGGATAACACCTATAATATATATAGAGTACCAAAAGACAAGAACCGGAAGTACCTAGTAAGGATATATTAGGCACCAGAAGAGAAGTGGTTTAGGAATGCTAAGTATATATATAGATAGCACCTAGTAGAAGTACAAAGTCAAGGGGACTTAATACTTTAACTAGGAAGATTCCTTATAGAAGAGTGCCTAGATGGATAATAGTAGTAGGAGTGCCTAGAGAACACTTATCTATAGCATATAGAGGAAAAGAAATAAACTAAGTATTAGCTAAGGTTAGACTAAGTATAAGTAGGATCTAGCAGCCAATAGTTAGGAAAAGGGGAGGCGTATAGGACTAGAGAGAACTAGTATTAGAGCCTTAAACCCTTAAAGGAATACAAGAACAACACCTAAACTTATAAGTTAAGTGGCAAGATTAGCAGTTTAAAGCATTAATAGATAGTAGAGCAATAAGGAACCACGTATCACCAAAAGTAGTGGAAAGGATAGGGTTACTATATAGATAGAAGGAACACCCATATCCACTTATAACAATTTCAGGAGATTAGATAGCCTATAAAGGAGGCGTTATTAATCTTAAAACAGGACCTATTTAGTTAACTATTAAAGGGAGACTAGCTAGAATGTCTTTTAATATTCTACTATTAGAATAGGATAAGGCGATATTAGGAATGCCTTAATTACAGGAGTATAATCCAAAGATTAATTAGGTTACAGGTCAGGTCGATATTAGGGATACTTAATAATATAAAATATAACAGCAAACCAAGTTAGTATAGTACCAGATTAGAGCAATGTATAAAGAGACTAAGTAGGGCTTAAGTCATATACTAAAAAGATACTATAAGTATAGTAAAAAGTTATAGTTACTAGAAAGCGAATAGCTGTTAAAACATACAGTATAGGACTATAAGATAGAACTAGAAGAGGGAATAAGTCCAAAGTTCTTTCTAATCTATAAGCTTACTAAAACCGAGTTAGTAGCACTTAAAGAGTTTATCTAGAAAAACTTATAAAAGGGATACATTAGACTATTATAGTTATTAGTAGGATATCTAGTGTTATTTATCCTAAAGAAAAACGGAAAACTTAGGATGTGTATAGATTATAGACAGTTAAACAGTATTACTAGAAAGGATAGGTATCCTTTACCCTTAATTAGTGAAATTTAAGACAGAATAGGTAACGTAAAAATCTTTATAAAGATAGATCTAAGGTAGGCGTACCATTAGATTAGGATTAAGAAAGGCAACAAATAGAAGGCAGCCTTTAGGTTAAAGAAAGGACTATATAAACCATTAGTTATATAATTTAGGCTTATAAATATATTAGCAACATTCCAGAAGCAAATTAATAGTGTGTTAGGAGAACACCTAGACGAGTTTATTATAGTATATCTTAATAACATTATCATCTACTCAGAAAGTAAGGAAGAATATAGAAAACACGTTAAATGGGTATTAAAGAGACTATAGGAAGAAAAGATGCCAGTAGCAATTAAGAAATGCGAGTTCTTTATAAGGAAAACCAATTTTGTAGGGTTTATTATTAAACTAGGAAAAATCAGTATAGACCTAAAGAAAGTTAAAGCTATAGTAAGTTGGTAAGAACTAGAGAATATTACGCAGTTAAGGTCGTTTCTAGGGTTTTATAACTACTATAGGAGGTTCATAGCATAATAGTTAAAAAGTATTGAGCTATTTACAAGGCTAACAAAGAAGGAGAAACTATAGGTTTGGGGTAGTAAGTAGAAGAAGCTATTTTAGAAACTTAAAGAGTTATTTACCTAAAAGCTAATCCTTAAGATCTATCAACCAAAGTTAGAAACGGTTGTTAAGATAGATATATTAGACTTTACACTAGGAGCATATTTGCTACAGAAGCACTAGAACGCATAGCATCCAGTAATATACTATAGTTGGAAAATAACACCACTAGAGTTAAACTATAATATCTACAATAAGGAGTTGTTAGGTATAGTTATAGCACTTAAGAAATAGAGAGCGTTCTTATAAGGTATAGAGAAACTATTTGTGGTTAAAACGGACTATAAGAACCTTACTAGATTCCTAACAATAAAGAAACTCAACCAGAGACAGGTTAGATAGGTAGAAATACTTATAGAATACCATTTCAAAATTTAGTATACTAAGGGTACAGACAATGTACAAGTAGACGCTTTAAGTAGAAAGGCTAAACTATAAAATAATAAAAAGCCGTTAGGAGCTTTATTGCGAAAGAATTAAGACGGATTAATTAGGTATAATTATCTAAAGATTATAGCAACTAAAGAAAGTCAGATCCATAAATTACCAAAAAGTAATTAGATATAGAAGATCTAAGAAGCATAAAAGGAGGATCTAGACTTAAAGTAGTATAAGAATAGAGAAGCAATATATATGCCTAAGTCTATTACAGAAGAATTTGTTAAGGAATTCTATAAGGGAATAATATAAGGATATAACGGGTCTATAGGACTAGTGTTAAGACTTTAAAAGGAGTACATTATTTAAGAAATCTAGGGATTAGTAAGATAAGTTATAAAAGAATATTTAAATTGCTAAAGAAACAAACTAATAAGGTATAAGCTGTATAGAGGGCTATAACCTGTTAAGACACCAGGAAGACTATGGGAGGTTATATTATAGGACTTTATTATTAAGTTACTAAAGTTAAAAGATCCTATTATAGGACAAGATTATAACGCAATTTTAGTAATAGTAGACAAGCTAATAAAATAGAAATACTTTATAGCATACACTAAAGAGATATTAGTAGAAGACGTCACTAGAATCTATATAAAAGAAGTATTTATAAGACATAGAGCACTAAACAAAGTTATATTAGATAGAGATCTAAGGTTTATAGCAGCGTTTTGGGAAGTATTTCTGGTAGAATAGGGAGTTCGCGCAGTAACCTCTATAGCGTATTATCTGTAGACGGACGGATAAATAGAAAGACTAAACTAGACACTAGAACAGTATTTAAGGCATTATATTAATTACGCATAAAATAATTAGGTATTGTTATTACCAGTTATACAGTTTGCATATAATACAACACTATAAGAAGGAATAGGGACATTACTATTTAAGGCAAATTATGGGTATGAACTAAGAATGTCGTTATCGCCATATTAAGTAAAGAAAATAAGTAGCATAGCTAAGCAAAGAATGGAGACGTTAATAAACCTTTATGCAGACCTTACGGAAACAGCCAAGTTAGTACAATAAAGGATAAAAAAGTACTATAATGCTAAGAGATCTAAGGGACCAGATCTAAAGAAGGGAGATAAAGTATAGCTATTATACAAAAATTTTAAGAGTTAATGATTAAGCAAGAAGTTGGACTATGTTAGACTAGGACCTTTTAAAGTTAAGCAAAGAATTTTATTAGTTATGTATAAGTTAAACTTACTAGCCAAAATAAAGATCTACCCTATATAATATATTGCGATACTAGAACTAGCATACAGAGGTATTAAGCCACTAGTCTATAAGGCAGATATATATAAAGGGCAAAAAGAAAATAAATGGCAAGTTTTAAAGATTATTAGTTACAAGGACGTAGATAACAAAATATAGTATAAAGTAAAGTGGATAGGCTATAGTAAGACTACCTAGAAACCACTAAGCAACCTAGAAAACGCTATAGGAAAGGTATAGGAGTATTAGAAGAAAGTAGGTTAGGTAGTATTAACAAGAAAAGATTACCAAAAAATAAGTTACCTAAGGGGGACCTAAAAGGAGCAATTGCTAAGCTACTTAGAGTTGTTTCCCTTGTAGGAGGAAAGCTAGTTCTTTTATTACCTAGCTTAGACAAACCCTATTAAACTAGTTTCTACTCCTTAGAACGAACCTTCTCACGTACATATTTAAGGCGTTAAAGACGAGCGTAAGCTAGATATTAAGTTTTAAGGACACATACAAACTCTTTGGAGATATATTAAACCTTAAGTAGTATAGAGGCTAGTTTACCGTTAAGTTTCTTAGTAGTAGATTAAATATAAGACCCTATAATAAGTTACTTAGGGAACCTAAAGACTGTTAAGAGTTATAGGACGCGTATACTTAGCATTAGAAATAGAGCAAACATTACAGGATAATTAAATATTTGCTTTAGTGCACTCTAAACAAGAGGATGGTTGTTAAGATAAAGGGCTCGCTAACACAATACAGACTAACCCCTCTTTTACACAGTAAGAGTATAGAGACGGTATTATCTTACCCAGAGACAAGATTGCAGCAACGGTATAAGACCAGCGAGCTATAGAAGAAGAAGAAAAAGCTTTAGGTATAATAAGTAAGGATATTAACCAGACTAATTAAATAGATATTATACCTCTAGTAGATAACTTGGAGATGTTAGAAATCTTTAAGGACAAAGATAAAGAGGAGGGAGATAGTGTTATAGACAGCTTAAGTACAATATTATAACTACTTGGAGAAGAGTTAGAGGAAGCTAGTTAGTTAATATAGGCATAGTCTAGGATAGATCTGGTGGAACTATATAACGCGGAATAGTAGCCGAGGTTATATAACGTAATCTATATAATCTGTGTGATCTATATAATCTGTAACAGAGTAGACAGAGCATATATACCTTACGGGGCAAAGGGATTTCTTAGGCGTATAGTTATGTATTTAAAGGACCACAGTCCCTACCCAGATAGTTCTCTCTTCGTAGTAAATCTTAGAATACAATTGGAGTTAATCTATTAGGCAACCACTCCACTAGTTGTTATTACGTTGTTAAACTGTTCTTACCTACATACCTAGCCCAATAATAGGACCCACTGTAGTTCCTGCTATAAGGTTCCGTTACACCTATAACTTTAATAAATCTAGCTTCTAGATAGGTGTTATATTAACTAGAGTAGTTATTATAGGTTATAGTAATTATGGCAATTAATATAATAGGGTATTTAATTCCAGCCTTTATTATCTTTACTGGTAAGTACTACCTCTCTGCCTAGTATAAAGAGGGTAATATACCTCCTTAATAGGTTACCGCCCTCTTTAGTAATGGCCGGACAAATAATAAGCTTGGTCTTAAGTAGTTAAAGCACTTTAACATGTATATAAAGGGTTATACAATCAGCACGCATTATCTATTAATTCTGGACGGCTATAAGAGCCACAACTCTCTAGATTTTAGGTTATACTACAAGGAGAATAAGATAATTACTATTTATATACCCGTATATTTATTATATCTCCTATAGCCGCTAGATATAGGTTGTTTCTTACCTATAAAGAAGGCGTATAGGGGCCAAGTTAAAACCTAATACGTATCTATATTAACTATATTACAAAGACTAAATTTCTACCGGTATTTAAGGCCGCGTTTAACGCGTTATTTACTAAGAATAATATCTATATAAGCTTTTAAGGTGCTGGCCTAGTTCCATTTAACCTAGATATGGTAATATCGCGTCTTAATATTTAACTACGTACGCCAACACCACCTACTATAGAAGATATACCCTAGGAGTTAAAAATACTAAGCAATTCTACTAAATTAGGGTCTTAATTAGCCTTACTTTATAATAGGATTACAAATCACCTTAATAGCTCGCCTACTGGAATTCTTAAGTCGCTTAATCAGCTTATAAAGGGTAGTAAGATAATAATGGCTTCTACGGTATTACTGTGCTTAGAGGTAGCTTAGCTACAGGCAGCAAATAAGGTAGTAACGCGACGTTAATCGCAAAAAAGAAAACGGATTTAGTAGGAGGGTATCTTAACGTATAAGGCAGGCTTATAGTTAGTTACTGTAAGAGAGGTAGCTGATCAGCAGAAGGGTAAGAAGTGTTAGAGTAAGGATGTAGCAGATAGAGATGCGCCAGCTTAAAGGCGCTGTGGACGCTGTGGTAGGACAGGGCATAATACCCAAACGTGCTAAAATGTTGAAGAATCTACTATAGAATTTAGTAGCGATGAGGATTCTACTGTAGACTATAGTAGTGTTAAGTGGTTCGTTATATAGTTCGTTACATTTAGTGGGGTCTTGGCAAAGTGACTGGGTCGCTTATATGACCGGGTTGCTTATAAACTACGTTATAAGAATAATATATAAATAGTAGATATAATAAAAGCGATTTAAATAGGAAAACGATAGTATAAGAATATTACACTCGCTAAATATAAAATATAAAATAATTAATTATACTATTAATAGAAGATGATAGTTCTAAATTCCAAACCTTTATAATTTAAGATACTTAATTTTATATACGACTCCCCTATAGTAGGGCACCCTAACTATATAAAGACCTATAAGATTATTTAACAAGTATACTACTGGCCTATAATGCATAACTATGTATAAAAATATATTTAAGTATATAGGATGTGTATATATAGAAAGACCTCTTATATAAAGAAGTAAAGAGTTCTTTAACTGCTACTAGTTCCAATATAAAGATAGCGCAATATCTTAATTAACTTTATAGTTGACTTGCTTAGCAGCAATAGGTTTATAAATATTATAGTAGTTATTAGCTATCTTATAAAAATATAATATATAATACCTATAGACTTAATTAACGTAATATTAGTAGCCGAATATTTTGTTAAGTACGTCTTTAAGCTATATAGACTTTCTAATTTAATAGTATCCAACTATAAAAGCTAGTTTGTTTTAGACTTTTGGCAAGCTTTATATAAATAATTAAGCATTTAGATATAACTCTTAACTATATTTTATCTAGATATAGATAGTTAAACTAAAATTGTAAGCGCAATTATAGAACAATACCTATAAATATACTACTCCTACTTATAAGATAACTGGGGAAAATAGCTGCCTTTAGCTAAGTTTACTATAAATAATATAATAGATATATTAATAGGCGTGACGCTGTTCCATATAACCTATAAATAAGACCCTTAACTTAGATTTAAACTATAACCTAAATTAAATATAATAGGACCTATGATTAAATAGATCTAGTTAATTAATATATATAACTTCACTAATTAAATAAAGCAGTTAATGGAACTATTACAAAGTAAATTAATATACGCTTAAATAGTATAGGAATAGCATATAAATAAAGGACGAGGTCCTATATAGGACTTTAAGGAAGGTAATATAGTTTACCTAAATATACAAAACCTATAGACTTAACGGCCCTTAAAGGAACTTAATTAGAAGTTTATAGGCCTATATTAAATTAAAAAGAAACTATGCCTATATGCCTATCCCTTAGCACGTTAGGGTCCGCAGACAAAGTGGCCCGTGCGCGAACACCAGAATCAAAAGTATGCATATGGTCACGCAGCCTTGATCTTATTAATTCTATTGGTTAGCTCTTATCGATAACCTACGGACCCAAATCAACGTGCTAAGGGATAAGCTTAAACTACTAACTAAGATAAAAAATACACCTAATATTTTATGTAAGCTTATTATAACCTTTAACAGATAATTCTATAACTTATAAAGTGCTGCTACTACTTCCTATAATTATTAACAATAGTAATAGTTTATACTTAATTAACTTAATTAATAATATGCAATAGAAAATATAATTTAAATAATTTAAACTTCTTATTAAGTGGGAAGGATATAAGATATAAACCTAGAAAACCTATAAATAGATTAAAGCTAACACACCTTCCCTAGTAAAAGAATTCTATAAAGACTATCCTTTACGGCCTACTCTAGCTAGATAAACGCAATATAAAGGTAAATAATTGCCACCTAATATAAATATACGAAATATAATAGTAGGAAAATCAAAATCAAAAAGAACTTAAAATGTATTATAACGTTTATAATACGGTTATATAATATATGAGATATTAAAGAACTTTAACTAGTGGTTAAAGTTATCTAATTAGTTAAATTTACCTTACTAAAACCTACTACAAAGATATTAGTTCTGCTTACTACCTTAACTAAGCTAATAGCAATTTTCTATTCTAGGGATAGAAAATCCTAATTAGCCTATTTAATAATTAGAATTAGTAAAACTCTACACTGCTACCTAATGTAAATATATAAGACGTAATAAGTTATAAGTCTTAATTAAATTAAATTGTTTTAGACCTTTGGCTAAAAGGAGGGGTTCTATAATAGGACTAGCCTAGTTATAGTAGGAATGTCTTAGTAAAACACTTAATAGATAACTATTTAAAACTGTCTATAACTATCTGCAACTATTTATAACTATTTATAACTATCTGCAACTATCTACAACTATTTATAATTGTCTACTATAATACTAAAGTCTATTAAAGACTATATATATATACGCATGCATTAACCACTAAAACCCCTAACTGTTTAATTATACAATTCTCTTGCTATTTCTTTCTCTTTTTTATGCAACGTCTTGTTCTTTACAAGAGCTATATACCCTTAGATTTAGATAGAATTATATTATTCCTTTAAATCTTCCCTAAAGCCTTTTTGCGCCCTTATACCGTATAAAAAGAAGCAGAGAATTAGGCTACCTATTTAGCTTAATAAACACTCTAATTAAGTTAAAAATAAAGTAAATCCATAATGTAAGCTTGCAGTAGCGGTAGTATAAGCCTAACTAAGTAGGTATGACTTTATCTATAATACCACCGCTACCGTCTACTACTATAAAAATTATAAATTTCTTTTTAACTATATTAATAACGACACCTTATTAGATATAGTTAGTCTTTATAAAGCTTAATTAGTAGGTAAAGGATTTATCTTTATATAGACCGCACTACCTAATAAAAGTTACGGAAGTACGCTTACTCTATATAATATTTTTGTCATGGAATACCTCCGTAACACCTTACACATGTCTACCTGTTTCCACTAACGCAGCAAGAAGAGACCGACCGCGAAATGGCAATCTGATGGCAATCTATAGCAATCTAACGGCAATCTGACGGCAATCTGCCGCATTCTGCTATATTCTACCAAGTCCACTAAATTCTGCCAAGTTCTGCTAGGACCGCTACTTAAATCCTATTCTGCTCCGTGTATATATTAACCAAGCAACCAAATTCACGATATATACCCTTTCTCCCCATTTCCTTACCTTTTCTCCTTATATAACGTCTTGGCTTTATTACGCAGTTTATATACATAGCTTAATAATATCTACTTCGCTATATATTATTACCGCTTATACTCACTCCGTGACAATTTTATATATACTATATTTATTAGTAAACCTACTATCTAGAAGTTAACTTAAGGAAATAGGTGTCTTCTTTAATAATAAGACTTATAAACTTAAATATAATAATAAGGTAATAGGATACGCACCTAAAGTTCAATAACTCTACCTAATTTAGTAGTATAACTACTTATTAGAATTAATCCTCTAGACAATTAAAAACGACGAAAGTCTATCTATTTGGAATTACTAATTTAGCTACCTTAACTATAGTGACCTTAAACGCCACCTAAATAAACTTAGTACTAAGTTTAATAACGTTAGTAATAAATACTATAAGCCTTACGCTTAATTTAAAACTAGAAAGAGGTATAATAGAATATATTAGGAACGAGCTATATAACCGTTTTAATTTATTTATATAAATCTAGTAGGACCTATTACCCTTATTAGCTTTAAAGGTAAAAGATATATAGTATCTTTTACCAACGACTATATAAGGTTTACTATAGTTTACACCGTCTATATAAAGGATAAGTGGCTTAGTACTCTATAGAGGTACTACAATTAGATCTATACCAAATTCGACCTTAAAATTACTAGAATTTATACCAACTATAAAGTAGAGCTCTGTAGCAAGAAAGTAACCACCTAGATAGACGATCTAGGTATAGAATTCGAACTTACCGCCTTATACACTTAGGAAGAGAATAGAGTGGTAAAGCGCTTGCAGTAAACCTTTACCAAGATTATCCTTTTAATAATCCTCACTAGCAATATACTAGACTTTCTATAGCCCAACGTTCTTCTTATAGCTATATATATTAAAAACAGACGCCCTATAAGAGCTTTTAATAGCATATTATCTTATAAAAAGCTTAAAGGCAAACCTCCCTTATTATATTATCTAAGGGCTTTAGGATTTACTATCTACTTTCTTATAACCAAAGAAGATTATATAGAATTAGCTAGGTTCGCTCTATAAGCAAAAAAGGATATTCTAATTGGCTATAACGGTGTCACGGGACGGTGTCAATGGCAGCTAAACGTATATATTCGAGGAGTCTACAAGACGTTGCGCGATCGATCGTAAGGGTCGAGGGCGTAAGGAGGTGATATACCTACGCGTAGCTGATATAAGCTGTACGCGAGGTATACACGAGAGTACGGGGCTCTCCTATAGAGGCCCCTACGGTCAGGTTCCGTAACACTACCCCTCCTCCTATTAAGGCGGAGCTCCAGTGACGCTGGGGTTACTATATACATACAGGGGGAACGCTTAGGGTATAGAGAAGAAGAAGAAATATTGTTATAGGTATAATAGGCTTATATAGGTGCTTCTAACTTAGGACTTAGGGGTTATTAGTAAGGTATAACGGGGGTCGCCAAGGCGCTAGTAGTAGGTAAGCTAATAGCAATTTTCTATCCTGGGGATGGAAAATCCTAATTAGTTAGTTTCTCCTTAGCGTCTAGAATCTAACTAATTAGATAACTTTAATCGCTAGTTAAAGTTCCTAAACATCTTAAAGTTTTCCGATCACGTAATCGCACTTTATAGCAATCTACGGCAATCTAACGGCAATTTACCCTTACGTGGCAATATATAACGGTTTAACTCTATAAGGGCTCCTATAGAGGATTAGGCATAAAATCTCTGCTTAGGCCCAGTTTCTATAGGTTCGCGTAGTGAAAATTGCTAATTAGGTCCTTTGCATTCTTAAAGTCTTCCTATAGTTGCTATTCCGGCTAATCTATGTTAAATCCTATATAGGTGGCTTTATAGTAGAGCCGCCGTCCTCTACCTTTACCAAAGTATTTAAAGTTAATAATTTATTCAACGGTCCACTCCTTATGGTTCTTGTCTTCGTTCTTATCTCGGATTAGTACTAGTAAGGGTTTAGGCTATATTTGTCCTAGTAAAGAGTTAGGCTGATAAAGGTATAGTAGCCATAGGTAAAACATAGGCCATACTCTATGGGTAGCTAAGGCGGGCTAAAGCTCCAGTTTATATGCGGCTCCCCTATTAATAACTTATTTAATCTAGTAGGGGCCAAGGTTCTTATAATTAAGTGACTTTATAGGCCTCTGCGTGGAGATATTATATATATCTAACTATACCCAGTCGCTAACACGCATCTTAGGTGGTGGTGTTCTGTAATAGTTAGTAAAGTAAGCTTATTTCGCTTAGGCCTAGGCCATCTCTCCTTTACAGTAGTTAAGTAGATCTTTTATACAGTCTATATATTAATTGGCAAGTAGCATCTTAAGGCATTTTCTATATAGCAGTTTCTTATTAATAGGCTCTAGTAGCTCTATACTGGATTATAGGTAATAACCTTTATTTGTAAAGAATGGGGTAAGTCCTATAGTGGCTAAAACATGGTTATTTGCTGTAAATTTACCTAGCGGAAAGTAGTCTACCCAGTTGTTCTAACTATAGGCAACTACCTATCATAAGTACGCCTTTATGCTAGCGTTAGCGTTTTCCGGTTATCTAGCAGTTTTACAGTAAAAGGATATAGACATCTTAATAGAGATACTAAGGCATTAGTAGATCCGCCTCCATACATTAGAGTTAAATTATGTGCCTTGGTTAGACGTAATAGAGTTAGGTAACCTATATAGTTGGTAGACTTTACAGAGGAAGGCATTAGCAACATCGCTTATAGCTACGCCTTTAGTTAGGACGTAGTGACGTTCTTTTATAAGTCGGCATATTATTATAAGAATGTTCTTATAGGTTCGGCCATATCATTTACAAGGCGGTAGGTTAATAACAAAATCTATAGCAATATCTGCCCATTGGCGTATAGGTATTAGTAGAGGGTATAGTAGTCCTTAGTACTTTATATAAAATACTTTAGCACACTTATAGCCATAGCAGGCGCTTATAAAGCGTTTAACTAAGTCTATTATTTTAGGCCAGAAGTAGTATTAGCTAAGGAGCTTATAGGTTCCTCCCTTGCCTAGGTAGCCGCTTAACTAGAGGTCGTAGGCCATTTGGATTAGTTGCCGTTATAGGTCTTCTAAGTTAGGGATAAATAAATGGCCTCTATAATAGAACCTATTCTCTTTTACTTCTAAGGCTGTCATATTAATCTAGCCTAAGCTTTAGAGGTTAGTAGGCAGTATATAGGTGTCAGTAATCTTTACGGCAATCAGTTAATACAGTAATAGATTAATAGAGGTATTATATACTGCGGTAATAAGCTTATTAATTTTAGGGGGTAATTTTAGTTCTATGGTATAAAGCTAAGGGGCAGTTAGTTCTGTCTTAGGTAGTATACCTAGGGCCAAGTTTTGTGCTTTTAGGGTTGTCTATTATTGGAATTAATTATAAGGGTTATTTTCTAACTAAGGAAGGTCTTGCGAACGGCGTATTAGGCTATTAGGCTTAGTACCTTATACTCCTAGCCTATATACAATTTTAAAGTTAAAACTAGAGAGAAATTCATTCTAGCGTGCTTAGTGTTAATTTAGTTGCTTTATAGTTATAAAGTATTTAAGGTTATAATAATCTATAAGGACTTTAGTTAGCTAGTTAGGTTCTGCTAAAAAGAGTTCTAGTTAGAATTTTTTAAACGCTTATATAATTGCAAGAAGTTCTTTATTATAGATCTTATAGTTATACTCTTATAGTATAAGCTTAAACGAGTAGAATGGAACTGGGTGGAGGAGGCTGTTATTACCTATCTAGAAAAGGACGCCTGCGTTAACATGGTCTAAGGAGTTAGTTTTAAGGTAGAGTTGCCGTCCTAGTATAAAGTAAGCTAGAATAGGTGCTTTAGTAAAAGCATCTTTTAGGTTTTAAAACGCCTTCTTGCATTTAAGCGTCTAGATAAAATATAAGTGTGTTTTTCTTCCTTTTATAGGAAGACCCTTTATTCATATTATTACTATAAGTGGTGCTATAATGCCTAAGAAATTGTGTATAAACTTCTAATAGAAGTTAGCAAGACTAAGAAAGGCTTATACATCCTTAATGCAGTTAAGAGTTTACTATTTAGTAATTATTTATACCTTTTTAGGGTCTATATGGACACCCTTAGTAGTAATAATTAGTTTAAGGTATTTTACTTCTATAACTAAGAATTTGCACTTCTTTAAATTAATATAAAGTCCTATATCTCTAAGGCGCTATAGGACCTTCCAAACGTGCTTAGTATACTTAAAAGGATTGTTATTATAAATAAGTATATTATTAAGGTACGCAGAGTAGAAGTTATTAAAATAGTTCTATAAAGTATTATTAATATAGCTTTAGAAGCTGCCTAAGCCGTTATATACGCCAAAGGGTATAATAGTATATTTAAATTAGCTAAAGCGCAATGCAAATATAGTTTTCTATTTATTACCTTCCCATATTTAGAGGCAGTTAAAGGCGGCAATAATATTAAGCTTAGTATAGATTTTAGCTTAGCTAAGCCATTTAAAAGTCTCACATATAAGCGGTATAGGGTATTAGTTTTTAATTATAATAGTGTTAAGTCCTCTATAGTTAACACAGAATTAGATACCTCCTCCTAACTTTTTAGTAAAGAGGATAGGGGCGGCTACTAGGAATATACTAGGGCGAATAAACCCTTTATTAAGGTACTTGTTAATATACTTTTTAATAATTAGAAGTTTGTCTTTTAATATTAGGTAGAGTCTTTTATAGAGTAGTAATTTTCCTTATTTAATATTAATAGCGTAGTTATTAGGTTAATATAGGGGGAGTATATCTGCGCTCTTTTATAAGTATATATTAATAAAGTTATAGTACCTCTTAGGGAGGAGATTGCGGAGTTTCTTATTAGTAAATCCTTTTTTAAACTTTATAAACTTCTTAAAGTCTAAAGGTAAAAGTCTATAGAGTTTTACGGGGGTATTATTTTCTAAGAGGTTAGCTATATCTATTCTATTACTATAGAGGACGTAGTCCTATTCCTTATTAAGCTTATATAGTTATAATTAGGAGGCTATAGCAATGGTCTAGCCTTTCCTATATACTATGCGGTAGAAGGCCACGGCATTTATATAGTGGCAGTTAGTTATAGGTAGGGTAATAAGGGGTTCCTTAGGTTAATATCCTAGGGAGTAGGTAGAGGCGGCTAGGCTATACCCTAGGCAAGTCTCTCTATAGTATTTAGAGTTAAAGGTTACTTCTCTCTTTTTCCAGTTAATAGTAAGGTTATGTTATTTAAGCTAGTTTATTCTAAGAATAATAGAGTAGTTGGCAAGTGGTATAATATAGGCCTAGAGGTTTTCCTGGTGCCCGTTTATATCTAGGTAGAGTTATGCTATATAGGTAATCTTCTATATAGTGTAACTACTATTAGCAAGTTATAGGGCGCGGGCTTTGGTAAGGGGTAAGGTAGGTAGGTTATAAGTATACATAAATTAGGTATCTATAAATTTATTAGTAGCTCCGCAATTCATTATAGAACAGCTTTTATATTATTTTTTAGCAGTAATTCCTATTATAGGTAAAACTATCTATTTCCATTTATTTATCTTTACTAAGTTATCTATTAAGTAGGCCAATATATAAATCCCCTTATTATTAGGGCGTCCCAACCTATAACTTAGGGCTAGAACTTAGCGTTTTCCATTTTCGTATCTAACTTTACCACCATTACTACGTTTTTATCTTATATAGTAGTAGTATATAGCGCCATATTTAGTGTTTAAGGTATAGGGTTAAGTATTAGACGGCAGCTGTTAAACCTAGCCATTAGGCAGTTTAGGCTATAGCTATGGCAGCCTTCTTAACGGCATCTATAGTAATACCATAGCTTCTAGAGTAGCTTATGCTCTCCATCTAGTAGCTTCTATAGGAATGTTAGTATAAAGAGGTCAATATTAGGACCAGTAGTGTTGTTTAGGGTAGTGGGCGTTGGTAGTTTAGTAGGTCCAGAGGGCTTCTATAAGAAGGTCTTTAGGTAGGGGTTTACAGTAGTGATCTAGTTTAGCCGTTATTTAAACTTTTGTAGGGCTGCTACTATATTATAAACGTCGTTATAATTATAGCTAGCGGCTGCATAACTAAGGTAATAAGTAACTTTTTTAAGAAGATCTTTTTAGTCTTTAGTATTATCTTAGGTAAGAACTCTGGTATATTCCTAGAATTTAATATAGAACTGTATAATTACAGCACCTGGTATACGAACGCGTACTTACGCGTTCGGTGCACTAACCACCTACGTGCTGACTAATTAGGGGGGAGGCGCGTCAGTATATAGACCACGTAGTCTACCTTAATAGAATCGACAGTTACCACCATCCAAACGAGCATATAATACTATACGTATTTCGTGCCCCTGGATATAACTCACTTGTATTATTAAGTTAATATAAACACTGATCAGTGAGCGCGCACAGATCAGCAATTACTTAACACCTCCTACCGAGCGATACATGACAGTGACTACCCGTTTAGACTCCTAGTACGACCTGCTAGAAGTCGGAAGTCGGGGATTACGGACCTATTACCAACTCTGTATACTTATTTAAGTCTTAGTACGGTTTACCGGAAGTATAATAGACGTAAATATAGACCTGTATGGAACCCTCTACCCTTAAACCTTAAACCCCTATTCCTACTATACCCTCTTTTAATACCTCCGACGTCTTTTTAGACCCCTTACGGAGACCCCCTACCCTTCTGCGAACCGTTACGGACTTGTTAATTACCTTTACGGACCGTTACGGAGACCTCCTACCCCTCTGCGAACTACTACGGACCTGTTAAGACCCCTTATGGACACCCTTACCCTTCTACAAACTACTATGGACCTGTTAATCGCTTTTACGGACCGTTATAAGACCTTATGGAAACCCCCTATCCTCCTGCAAACCGTCACAGACCTGTTAACCGCCTTTACGGACCACTATAAGACCTCTTCCACCTACTACGTACTACACTATACACATAGTATGGCAGACATCAGCAAGCAAGTTGATAAAGGTTAAGAAAAGTAGAGGCAGGGAGTTGACCTTATGTCTATAACCGATGTTAACAACTATATTAAATTTAAAGTTCTTGAATATAAATATTTTAAGCTCATGAATGACGACCTATGGGAGTAATATTAGGAAGACTTTGCGGACTTTATAGAAGCTATTTTTAAGGCCTGCAACCCTACTACTATCCGCAACCTACGAACCCTTTTACGTTACCAGGGCGTATGGGTTGAAAGGGATAAATAAGTTACTGTTGCACAGTCTTTATATAATACAATACACGAGAAGGACTAAATAGAATAGACTAAAGAGGAAATCCTAGACTAGGTTAAAGCTATTAAAGAACTCTTTGCTTCTTCCAAACTTAATAGGATCGCTGGCCTTATACCTAACCCACTTAATTAAATTCGTTCTATAAACCTAAGCAGTTTCGGAATTGATTTTACGGACCAAAGTACACTTAGTACCTAAGTTATGGACTGCAATACCCCCATAACCCAAATTACGGACTGTAATACCCCTGTAAATCAAATTACGGACTAAACCCCTTTTGTTGTTTAAGTTATAGATCCGCAAACTATCCAAGCAAAGACCTATGGTAAGAAACTGGCTAACCTAGCTAAGCTCTACACCGACGAATCTAAATATAGCGGTGAAAATAACAACTTTAACTTTAAACTGACTATCTTTACGGACCTTTGTTAAAAGGCTGATATTCCTAAATAGGAGTTTAGCCAAGCCTACTCTACTATACTGCGCGGCCTAGTACTTAACCACTACTATACCAACCTTAAGAGTAACCCCCTTAGTGTTCCCTTTAATAAGCTATGTAAAGCTACACGCAACTACTTTAAAGGGCTGGAATATAGACGTAATATCCTTACCTAATAGAATGCGACTAAGTTATGGACCGTAATTAATAAGAATCCTGAAAAATTGACTATAGAATGCCTGTAAATTCTCATTAAAGACCTCCGCCACCTATAGCACGGTCTTAATATTAAGCTTTAAATGGACGACTTCCTGCATAATAAACTTATTATGGCTTGCCAGGAAATGGAACCCTGTAAATACGCCTACTATAAGCCCGCAGACACCGTAGCTGGCCTTATTAACGATTTATGGTCCTCTATTGTAATGTATAAAGCCTTAAACCCGCTAGGTAGTACTTAAGCCTTTATTACAGACCTATAAAATCCACAAACTGACTTAGATGCCTACTTTACGGACCGCCGCTACTGCCAGTAGTACTCGCATTGACTAGGTCCTACCTGCAACCCCCACAGCAACTCCTGTATGAAAATATACCCCCGCAGACGAACTAGCCAGAAGTGCTTTATATGCGGTAAGGAAGGATATTGGTCTATAAGGCATACCTAGGAAGAATATAATAAGTTTAGGAAGAGACTTAATAGCCGTATTAACCAGTTCATTTTAGAGTATAAAGGAGAGGAAGTAGAGGAGTCTCTTAACGAGTTAATAGAAGCCCTTATAATTAACTTTAACTTGGATACTTAGGAATAGAAGACCTTAGAGACATTCCTAACCACTTTTAGACCTTTTACGGACAGTCAAGCCTTTAACACTATGACCGTATTAGCCGACCGCTCCTTTATACACTTAATTGCACCCGAAAACTGGCCTGTAAGCACACCTGTTAGACCTGTTACGGATGTTATGGACCGCGAACAGGATCCATTTGCATATATTACCACGGAACGCTATACCCCCAAAGAATTCTACGGCGTTATAATTAATATAGGTGCCTCTAAGAAGTCTACTATAGGTTACGGATAATACCTTGTATATAAGACCACCGTAAATAATAATATGGACATTAATACTACGTAAACTAGGGCCGTAAACGTCTAATTCGGCATTAGCTTAACCATATTAATTGGATTAGTTGCAGTTAAGACCCTAATTAGCCTAGTTAACTTCTATATAGTAAAAGCGGACACCCCTTTTCTACTCTGTCTTGCGGATATGGATAGGCTATAGGTCTACTATAATAATGTTATGGACACCGTAATTGGCCCCGTAACTGCCCTAGGAAGCAAGCATGTTACCCTACTAATTATATAACGATTTGGACACCCGTTCCTTATATAGGGAGAGACTTTACGGACCTATATTTAGGAATCTTTTGACTATAACCCGTGCTACCTTACTAGTACTAAGATCCACTGCCTATACCGCCACTTCGGCCACCCATCAGCCGAAAAGCTATATAGAGTCCTTAAACGCTCTAGACATGATGATGTTAATAGGAAGGCAATTGACCACCTAACTAAATACTGCTCTTTTTGCTAGAAATATGGACGTTCCCTAGGCTGATTTAAGTTCACCCTTTATAAGGACCTTAACTTTAACCACTTAGTATACGTGGACATTATGTACATTAACGGCAGTCTAGTATTATATATAATTAACAAGGCAACCCGCTATCAAGCCGCCCATTGGTTGCAAAATATATCCGTAAAATATACTTGGGATATTTTACAGACCTGCTGGATTAACACATACCTTAGACCTCCTAAGTATATTACCCACGACGCTAGTAGGAACTTTATTAGTAAGGAATTCTAATAGTATGCTATAGCCATAGCTATTTTAACAAAAGCCGTTCCAGTTGAGGCGCACTGGTCCGTTGGGCTTGTTAAGTAAGCTTACCCAGCTCTATAGAGAGCTTACTAGATTATTATGGACGAGTATAAGAATATCCAAAAAGAACTGGCTTTATAGATGGCTGTAAAAGCTGTTAATGACACCGCTAGCCCTAACGGACTAGTACCTACCCTCTTAGTCTATGGAGCCTACCTAAGGATAAGCAAACTGGACCCTCCTACCCCGTCCGTTACGGATTGAGCAGCTGCAATACGGAAGGCAATGGCCGAAATAGTTAAATTACGGGCTAAATAAACTGTTAATAACGCCCTATACTACTGCAACGGACCTAATATAACCTTAGTACACAACCTCCCGCTTAATTCTGAAGTCCTTGTGTGGCGTGAAAGCGGTAATTAGACTGGACCTTACTGTCTACTAGCCGTAGAAGACGAGACCTACTGTGTATAGCTCCCTAGCGGACCGACAAGCTTTAGAAGCACGTCCGTAAAACCCTATTTTCGGTCCAAAAACACCTATAATATCAAGCTAAACAAACTAGAAGCACCTACCGAGCTAGATAAACTAGAAGCACCCGCTAAATTAGATAAACTAGAAACACCCACCAAATTAAATAAACTAGAAGCACCCTTGCCTACCCTAGAGGTCCCCTAGAAACCTACTAAACCTATTAAACCTGCCATAAAGCGTGGCCAAGGACGCCCCTATAAGAACCCTATAATGGAGAATTATCTAACCTCCGTAGGTATATCCGCAAGGCAATCTCCGCCTGCAGATATATTAGTTCTAGTACAGGAAACCCCTTTTATGGACTCACAACGTAAAGAGATTAATAGACTACTTAAAAAGGGCGTTTTTACGGTTGTAATGGAGAGAGATGTTCCGTAAGGCGTCCGTATATTCAACTTGCGCTTTATTGATAAAATTAAGTACCCTGGTACTGACAAAGCTTTTAAAAAGTTAAGGCTTATTGTACAAGCTTATAATGACTAGGGAAAAGACTTAGTCCTTACACAATCGCCTATAATCTAATAAGTTAGCCAACGGATTATACTTGTACTTATACCTAGCCTACAGCAAAGCAAACCTGGAGCTCTTTACCTACGGGATATCTTATAAGCCTATATACAATCCAATACCTATTTAAGTAGGGACATCTTTATACGACTACCGCTAGAGCTTAATTTATAACCAGGAATAATTTTATGGGTTATAAAACTACTCTACGGAGTGCTAGAAGCTGGAAACTATTAGTTTAAGACATACTACTAGCACTACGTCCGTAAACTTAAGATAGAGTAGTTAACCTATAACCCTTGCCTCCTATACACCCTATTAAACGGCCTTGGTATTATTGGACTCTAAACAGATAATACCCTCTTCTTAGCAGACTGGACATTTGTGGACGCTAAAGAGACTAAACTGTAAGAAGCTAAGTTCCTGGCAAAGCCGCAAGAGTAGTTAACTAAGTAGACTCTAATTAAGTTTAACGGAGGCTTAATTATATAAAAGGGTAATTTAATCTAGCTGACCTAGGAACGCCAAGCTTAAAACCTAAAGCTTGTTATAGTAAAGCCTACGGACCTTACTAGTTCCCGCGGAGAGACCTATAAGACCGTAAATACAAAGGACCAATACGCTGTATAGCGTGCAAGAGGCGCCTATATTGCCATAGTCTGCCAACCTAAATCTGCCTATGACTTGTCCTTTGCGGCCCAGGAAGTAGATCCGCAAGAAGAAAATATTAAGCAGCTTAATAAGCGCATTTAATGGCAGATTAACAATGCGACAAGAGGACTTACTTTTTGTAAGAGTATATATATTAGGTCCCGCCGCGCTTGCGACAAGTTCGCAAGCACTCTCAGTCTTTTTGGCCGTATGGCGACGTGGAGGCGGGCCACGTTACAATTGTGCTTGCGAACTTACTAGAGCCAGCTGTAGGTCCGTCAACTGGTTGGGTCGTGGGTTCGACTCACAACAGTTGCGCCTCGCTCTGGTACAGTCTAACGCGCATCCATGCAATAAGGCGTCGGTGAAGATTCCGATCGCTTACGTTACTAGGGACTAACTAATATAGTAATACTCTTGGCATTTGATCCCTGTGGCCTAAATGGGCGCACAGAGAAATCCCTGCGAGCGCTCGAGGACAAGCGCCCCAGAGGAGAGGGCAATTGTAAGAGTATATATATTAGGTCCCGCCGCGCTT
>Ga0307507_10000931_pt1 | contig 65294 bp, 56 predicted proteins | sample 7_EM_MG_FD_207223 | JGI IMG/M metagenome (GOLD analysis project Ga0307507, IMG submission 207223) | Populus trichocarpa ectomycorrhiza microbial communities from riparian zone in the Pacific Northwest, United States - 7_EM | ecosystem: Host-associated > Plants > Roots > Unclassified | place...
ATACTCGAAACCAAACATAAAACATCATGAGTATCAAACTCAATCATAAAACATACTGAGTATCAAACGATACTCGCAACCAAACAGTAACCTGTACCGCTTACAGTTTCTCAGGGGTTTCAACATTGTTTATTCGATGTTCGTGGTGGCACCACCTGCACAGTATAATCCTATCATATTTTACTGCTTCTGCAATCTCGCAGGAGACCATAGTTGTATGGCTATGGGTACCGATTTCAAATTAGATTGGATGTGAATAGTATTTTCCTCCTGTGGAGGATGCTGCGCCATTGAACGGGGTTATTTCAAGCGGGTTCTCTCATATTTCGTAATGTACTTTGAGGGTACGTGTGGTGTTCTGGGTGATGAGGAATATGTTTGAGCCAGAGTCTAATAAGAGTTTAATTTGTGCCATTTGTCCGATATGACAAGGAAGGCATTTCCTTCAGTACACTCGTAGTGTTGTGGACTTGATTTCTGTTTTGTTCATTGGGGCTGTGGGCCTCGTGTCTCAATAACTCCTTTCATTGTGGTAACCTTTTGGGTTTGTTACCGCTCCTCCGCATTTTCGGCTCCTAAACCCTTCTCAGACAAACTGCTTTTTCCCTTCACCAAATATTTTTCAAAATATAACATAAGTTGATGATGGTTGGGAAATTTGAGGGTAGGATATTTCGTAAAATGATCAAATCCGGTTAGTTTTGTAAATTGGGCAGCCCACTACTCGCGGTCTTGATTCCCTGCCGAGGGATTCCCATATACCAGGGCTTGTTCCTCTGATGAGTCGTGTTTTTGGGGCTCAGATCCGCCTTCCGTTGTGACTGACTTATCCACATTTATCGGTATTTACCAGGAATCAACCAGAGCTCTCACCTATTTCCATCAGCCCAAGCTAAAGTTTCTTCATGAGGTGGGTAGTGGTTCTGAGTGTGCAATGGACGTGCCCAACAACTATGCGAGAAACCTTGAGGTGGCGTGCTTGGTCCGACATGTGAACCAAATCGGGTGTCTTGTTATCGTGTAGTGGGACCCATAGCCCTCGTGGGTAGTTTTTCCTCGGGAAACTCTGTTCTTATAATCCATTTCCCTTGTGTACTTTAAGACTTGCCTCTGGGGACGATTACGCTGGTGTCACTCTCGTCTGATGCCAGTTTCTCCCTCATCACCTTGGCTCGATTTCAGGACTTGGCTTTTTTCCTGCTTTCCTAATGTCCTATTAGGTTTTCTACAAACCGTCGTTGGTCCTAGGAGTCCCTCCAACAAGTGGAGCTGTTTTCGGGTCGTTTTGCACAAGCTGGGTTCCATCGCTGCTGTCACGCGTTTATCTGGGATATAGAGTTTTAAATGTCTTCGCCATACAACACTCAGTTGCTACCAGTTTCCCAGTCGGAACTTATCACCCTTTTAGGATAGATGCACTCAAAGGTTATGAGCTGAAGGGTTCACTTGAAACTATTTCAGTTACCTGTTCGATGGCTGGACTACCCACATGCCGCTGCCAGTGGTGCCCGTGAGCGTTAAAGCTCCTCATCTGCCACCGAGGTCGATGCTAGTGGCCTTTTGCTCCCTTGTCGCGAAGCGTCTCCACAACTATCCTCAGCCATGGCGGCTACCCTTGGCTTTCTAGGCTTTGGGTAGTTCCAGCTTCCTCCTGGTAACTTAAATGATTTCCTTTAGATGTGCTCACTCGAATTTCTTTCTGACAGTGCTTCCATCCGTGGTTTGTTAGGGTACATCTAGCGCATTGCCCCTTTGCTTTTCATTCGTCGACTATTTTCTGGTTGATACCGATGTGTGCGTCGGCTGAAACCCAATGGATAATTTTCTGCCGAGGCCCGGCCTTCTGTTTGTCGACCTTCTCCTCCTTTTTCTTTGCATGGTATATCCTTTTCTCTTTAGCGGCATACTTAGGTATTTTCGTTGCCTTTGCCGTTGTTGGCTCATCATCTTGCGTTTTCCCACTTGAATGCGACGCTGAGAAATGATTGTCCCTAAGCCGTATTCCTTCCTGGAAATCTTCCTGATCGCGGACCGCTTGTCGGAGAGCTTCTATCCAATCTCTGTCGTTGGCGTATTCTTGATGCATGGACATTCATGGTACAGTCTCATCCGGTATTTGGTCTCTGATTACTTTTCGGAAGGTGATCCCTACACCCTTTGCCTTAACATTCCAATTTTCAAATGCCAGTAGAAATTGGTTAATGTCATCCTTGTATCAGACTTTCAACATTTCTCGTAAAGCCTTTTCTCTTTGATTGGTGGGACCGAATCGACGTATAGCTGGTTCGGCGAAGACATCCCATAATTCGTAACCTTCCTGTTGTTCATGTCCTAATTCGCCGGTCATTTGGTTCCCGTAGATCTTCGCAAAGGATGCTACTGGTGATTTTTTTAATTTGGACAAGGCGTATTTAATACAGTCCACCTGGTCCTGGCACTAGTATGGGTTTCGTTCGAAAAAATCGTTGCTGGTAGTTAGCCAGAACCGGATATCTTGGTGTTAGGCATGTTCGTATTTTGATAGAGTTTGAGCTGCCAGTTTTGTGGTTTTCCCAAAGGCCTTTCCCACGGCCCTGAAGAATTGTCTTTCGTCCTCCGTAGCTTCTCCTTATTTTTCCTCTTCAATTTTTTCCTTTTCGGTAGGCTACTCATTTCGTTTGTGGTGTCCCTCATCCCGCCTTCCTCGTCTCCCATTGTCACTCCCTTCTCCTTCACTATCTCCAGGATCCGGAGTGCTTCCCACAGCCCCGTGCATTGTAGTGGTGGTAGTCCACCAGCTCCTCCTCCTGCTCCAGTGCTACTTTCGCGGGTTGGGTTTGAACTCTTGCATTTCACTTGGCTGATCAAGGAGGTAACCGCTTTTGTTAACTCGGCTATCTGAGTTTCCTGTCTTTCTCTGGCTTCTTTGTTTGCTTCCAACTCAGCCATCATAGCATTGAGTATTCTTTCCTGGTTTAGTAGTTTTCTTGATGTTGGGCTTTCGTGTCCAGGAGCTCCTGTCATAACTGTGCGTGCCTGCCCATTGCTGGCGCTCCTTCTTCTTGTATAGTTTGGTTGGGGTGTGATGTAAGCTATTCGGGTCGGGTTTGACGGTTATCATGTGGGTCCATCTTTCCACCGACCCTTTTGAGCTCGTCTTGCAGCCACTTTGTTGGTGCTTCCACCTGTACCATGCCGGTGTCTATTTGTTCCAGCTCTGTTCTCATGTATCTGGCGCCCGTCATTATTTCTCTTTTGACTTTACGCAGTTCCCATACCAAATGTTGGATTTGGGGTGAAAGGCACTTGAATGCTAAGTCTTCTTGGTCAACACTTTGGGCTAGATTATCCTCGTACAGGTGTAGACCTCTGTTTATGCGTTCAAGTCGTCTGGACATTTCAGGAGAGAATACTGGTTCTACTGGTGTCTGAGACTGTTTGGACTGGGACCGTCTCATCGCGGCTCAATGGAAGTGCCCTGGTGGGAGAGTGGGAGATATTCTAGTATCGGTGGATCTAGCAATCCTGGTGTCTTACGATGTCACTGTTGGAGCTTGGGACTGAGAGAGTGCATCTGTTTCCATGGGATCTGGTCCTGCTCCCTCGGGGTTAGACCTCGACATTTTGAAGTAGGAAAGTGTTTCTTATCCTTCTGGTCATAAAATGAGTTTGATCGAGTTGCGATTCGTATTTGTGATCTATATCACTCGTGTGTCACGGTAACGTAGAGAATAACAATAAACTGTTATAGGGGTAGTAATATTCTCGGAACAAGCTAATACACTAGACCCGATCCTGGGTAAATCAGAGAATACGTGTCGAGACACAAAAGTCAAGATAGAATCGTAAGGTTGGTAGAACTAAAAAATTGTTTAATGTGTATATATTGTTAAGGTCCCTTCTCCTTGCTTTATCATGGATACCAGCTGCGAAGACACCGCAATAGTTATATTTAGTGTCTGGGTGTTCCCCAGCTATATAATCTCGTCCTACTATAACTAAGTATCTTTCTTTCTCCTAGCTCGACTTCTTTGAAGTGGGACCCTGACTTGACCCTGAACATCCCATCTCTTTCTAATCTCGTTTGCGCAACTTATTGCCACGTATGCCTCTCTCATGGGGAGGGCCTAGCGCCTGTCCACATAGATGGCTATACGAACATATATACATTGCTAAATAGATTAGGGAATAATCTCCATGTGTTCGCATGTAAGACAATTATGTGCTGGGATAGAAGATGGCCAGTCTTCATATTATTAGCTCCTTTTGGACTTGGTCCGCAGGAGGTATTCCTTTTTCGTAACCGTCATCTCACCACTCTTTCCTATCGATCAAATCAAGGGTTAAGACAATAGTTATCGGTCTCTTGCCAGAAACCACTTTGGGAGTTCCCCAACTCCCGTTCCGAGCATAGTGCATTCCTACTGGGTACTGGGCGTGTTTTCCAGACCAAGGAAGGATAACTAAGGTAGATACGTCTCGTAAGTTTGTATCCACCGTTCGATGCCTAACCTTGTAGTGGTTGTAACTCTGCTAGATGTTGTCCGATCGAGATGCTTCCACCTTCATGAGGTGCTCTGCTGTCTCTTCTCATATCTGTTGCGAACAGGAACCGGTCGGACGGACGGCCGCGACCTCTACAGTCTTGCAAGTAGGGTCTGATTTCCTCATGTCTTTGGTGAGGGGACGTGACTTCCCAGGCGACGTAAGACAACCTACTGTCCCAACGTCGAGGCTGGAGTGGGGTGTTGCTAAGTCTCTTTCAGAGGTTCGTGGGCGAAGGTAAGGAAACTTTACCCGCTTATCCATCGGGGAGCTCTGTGTCTAACATTGACATTCTAGCCAGGCTACTACTTGTTTAACCAGAGCCTCGTGTTCTTCCATAGCCTTTAAGTAAATTAGGATATGATACAAATATACTACAACTCTGTGATCTAGACTTTCTCGCAGGATATTGTTGATCATGGGTTGGAACGTGGCGGGTGCATAGAGCAAACCAAACGGCATTACTTTGTATTCGTAATGTCCATATCGTATGCGAAAACCTCTTTTCCATTCATCTCCTTTTTTGATCCGAGTCAAATGGTCACAGTCTTTTAGGTCTAGGTTGGTGAAGATGGTCACACCTTCTCCTCTTTCGCTCAGTTCGGTCATGAGCGGTAAACAGTATTTGTGGACTATGTTTAACTTATTTCTTTCACTGTAGTCCACGCCTAATCGTAGTCTTCTGTCGGGTTTTGGGACAAACAGGATTGGTGCACCTGCTGGAGATTTGCTATGCACTATTGTCCCTTCGGCTAACATTTTGTGAAGATTTTTGTTTAATTTTTCTAGTTGGTATGCCGACTTTGGGTATATAGGTCCCCAGGGTGGAGTGGGTCGGGCCTTGAGGTTGATCGCATGGGCGAAGGTTCGCCTAGGAACCAGCATTTCTGCTTTTTCATTCGCAAACAATTCCTTCTTGTTAGGCACAGAGCTCCCAGAAGGATAAGGGGGTCAAGTTACCCTACCTCCACACACGAACCTCTAAACAAGACTTGGCAACACCCCCCTCCAGCCCCTACGTTGGGACACTAGGTTACCATAGGCCCCCTGGGAAATTGGGTTCCCTCACCAAAGACATGAGTCACGAAGACCCTCCTTGCAACACCGTATACGTCGCGGCCCTCTCTCCGAGCGGTTCTTGTTCTCAGGATGTATTAGAGGAGACCACAGAGCAGCAGATGCATTTGTAAGCATCTCGATTGGGCGACATTCCACAGAGTTACAACTACTACAAGATTGGGTATCAAAAAGTGGATACAAACTGACGGGACGCATCTACCTTAGTTAGGCTTCCTCGGTCGGACAAGACGCCAAGTAACTAGTAGGAATACACTATGCTCAGAAAGGGAGTTGGGGAACTCCCAAAGCGATTGTTGGCATGAGACCGATAACTATAGTCATTACCATTGGTTCAATCGAGAGGAAAGAGTCGTGTAATGCCGGTTAAGACTAGGGAATACCTCATGCAGATCAAGTCACAACGGAGCCAACAATATCAAGATTGGCCATCATCTATCCTAGCGAATAATTGTCTGACATGCGAACACAGGGAGATTATTCGTAAAGCTATTTAGCAACGTCTACATGTTCGTATAGCCATCTAGGTCGGTGGGCACTATACCCTCCTCATGAGAGAGGCATACGTGTCAATAAGTTGTGCAAACGAGAGTAGAATGATCACCGATGTTCAGGGTCAAGTCGAACTCGGACTTCAACAAGTCAAGGCCGGTGAAAGAATAATACTTAGTTATAAGAAGAGATTATGTCGCCTGCGCACACCCAGACGCCGAATAAAAATATTGAGGTCCCTTGGTAGCTATTGTCCATCATCCAGCAACGGAGAAAAGATCTTACCAATATATACACGTTAAACAAATACTTATCACTTTACCTACTTAATAATTCTACCTTGCCCTTCGTTTCCCAAGACGTATTCTCTGAAGTACCAACGAACAGGCCTAGTATATTTGCTTGTCCTTAGAATATTACTACCCCAATAACAGTATGTTGTTACTCTCTACGTTACCAAGGCACAGGAGCGATATCGATCACGAATATGAATCGCAATCTTATTAACTCCTTGAACCTCACCCCGACATACCTTTACCAATAATCAAACTCATTTGATCACTAAAAGGAATAGAAACACTTTCCTACTTCAGAAAGGTCAAGGTCTAACCCACAAGGAGCAGGACCAGATCTCATGGAGACAGATGAACTCTCCCAGTCCCAAGCTCCAACGGTGACAGCGCACGACACCAGGATCAGTAGATCCACCGATTCTACAATATCTCCTGCTCTGCTACCCGGGCTGCTCCACCGAGCCATGATGAGCTGGTCCCAGTCCCAACAGTCTCAGACACCTGTAGAACCACTATTATTTCCTCCAATGTCGAGACAACTCGACAGCATCAACTGAAGTGTACCCCTGTACGAGGACAATTTAGCCTAAAGCAGGGACTAAGAGGATTTAGCCTTCCAATCCTTTCCAACCCCAATCTAAGATTTGGTACGGGAATTGCGCAAAGTGAAAAGAGAAATAATGACGGGCGCAAGATATATGGGAACGGAGCTGAAACAAAGAGACACCAGCATGGGAGAGGTGGAAGCGGCAACGAAGGGGCTCCAGGAAGCGCTCAGAAGGGTCAGTGGTAGGATGGATGGACAAGACAACCATTAGACCCAGCACGAGCAGGTCACATCACACCTGCACCAGACCATACAAGGGGAAGGGGCAGCGGCAATCGGCAGGGATGAACATTTGGGCCAGGAACTGCTAGACACAAAAGCACAACATCAATGCGAACTACAAAACCACAGGAGGATACTCAACGCTATGATGGCCGAATTAGAAGTCAACAAAGAAGGCAGAGAAAGGCAGGAAGGCCACATAGCCGAGTTCAGAGAGGAGGTTACTTCCGTGATGGGCCAAGTGAAAGTCAAGCGTTCAAACCCAACACCGGAAGGAACTGTCGGAGCAACAGGAGAAGGAGGTGGAGGGCGACCACCCCCTACAATCCAGGGGGCGGCGGGAGGCAGCCCTGATCCTGGAGATAGTGAACGAGAAGGAAGTGACGATGAGAGAAGAGGAAGGCGGGAAGAGAGACCCGACAACAATAATTAAAAGCCTGCAGAAAAGGAAGGAACTGATCAGAAAAATACGGAGAGGCTAGGGAGGACGAACTATGATTCTCTATGGCTCTAGGAAAGGCCATAGGGCCGGGAGAAACCAGGAAAACATCCAGCTCAACTTCCATCGGAATACGAACATGCCAAAGACCAAGATAGCGGGTTCTGGCTAACTACCTGCAACGATTCCTTTGATCGAAACCTATATCAGTGGCAGGACGAGGCGGACCGTATTATATACGCCTTGTCCACCCCAAAAGTATCACAAATAGTATCCTTCGCAATGACCTACCAGAATCAAATGACCGGAGAACATGACCATACAGGCCTCAAAAGTTACGAATTATGGGACCTCTTCGCCGAACATGATATACGACGTTTCGGTCCCACTCATGAAGAAAAAAAGCCTTACGATAAATGTTAAAAGCCAGATATAAAACTGAAATTAACAAATTTCTACTGGGATTCGAGAATTGGAATGTTAAAGGAAAGGTCACAGGAATCACGTTACGAAAAAAGATTAGGAACCAAATACCAGATGAAGCGGTACGACGCATGTCAATGCATCAGGAATATGCCGACGAAAGAGATTGCATAGAAGCTCTGCGACAAGCGGTCCGTGATGAGAAAGATTTCCAGGAAGGAAAAAGCCTTAAGTACAAAATCTCTCGGGGTCAAACTCTAGTGGGAAAAGGAAACATGAGGCGCCAACAACGGCGAGGACAACAAAAAAACCTAAGTATACCGCTAAAGAGAGAAGGGTATACCAGGCGAAGAAAAAGGAGGACAAGATGCAGAAAGGAAACATGGCACCACTGCAGAAAATCATCGATCCAGTTTGGGCCGCCGCACATACTGGTATCGACGAGAAAGTAGTCCACGAATAAACAGCAAAAGGGCAATGCACTAGATGTACCCTAAAAAAGTACGGATGGAAGCAGTGTCAGAAGAAAATTCGAGTAAGCACCATTCTAACGAAATCGTTCAAGTTACAGGGAGGAAGATCGAACCACCCAAAGCCTAGAAAGCCAAGGGTAGCCGCCCTGGCTGAGGATAGCCTTGGAGAAACTCGCGACAAACGAGCCAAAGGCCACTAGGATGGACCATTATGGAGGATGAGGAGTTATAAAATCTCAGTGGCACCAATGGCGACAGCATGTAAGTAGTCTGGCCATCGAACCGGGATTCGAAATAATCTGAAGTGAACTCTTCACCTCATACCCTTTGAGTGCATCGGTTCCAAAAGGGTTATAAGTTCCGACTGGGAGTCAGGTAGCACCTGGGTGTTGTACTACGAAGATGTTCAAAAGTCTATATTTTAGATAAACTCAATACAGCAGCGAAAGAACCCACCTTGAGCAACACGAACCAAAAACGGCTCTACTTGTTGGGGGGACCCCTAGAACTAACGACGGTTCGTAGGAAACCTAAGAGGACACAAGGACAGCAAGAAAAGAGCCAAGTACGGAACTCGAGCCAAGGTGATGAGTGAGAAACTGGCATCAGACTAGAGTGACACAAGCGTAATCGTCCTCAGGGGCAGGTTTTAAAGTACACAATCGAAAACGATTAAAAGAACAAAGTATCCCCAGGAAAAATAACACACAAGTGCTATGGCTCGCAGTTTACAATAACAAGATACCCCACTTGGCTCGCATGTCGGACGAAGGACGCGACTTCAAGATGTCTGTAATTGTAGTTTGGCATGTTCATTGCACACTCAGAACTGCTACCCACCTCATGAGGAAACTTCAGCTCGGGCTGATAGAAATAGGCGAGAGGTATGGTAGATTCCTCATAACTACCGATAAGTGTGGATCATTCGGTCAGAATGGAATGCGCACCGAAGCCACAATGCACAAATCATCAGATGAAATACCACTGGTATATGGGAATCCTTCGGCAGGGAATAAAGGCCGCTAGTAGTGGGCTGCCCGATATACAAATAAACCAGATTTAATGGTTTAAGGAAAATCCTCCCCTCAAAATTACCAATCATCATCAAACTATTTTACTTTTTTCAAAAATATTCGGTGAAAGAAAAAAGCAACTGGTCTGAGGAGCCTTCAGAAGCCGAAACCGCCCAGGCACTATAACAAACCCAAAGTTACCAAAATGAAAAGAGTTTATAAGACCCGAGGCCCAGGCCCCAAGCGAACAAAACACAAACCAGGTCCACAATACTACGAGTGCCCGGAACCAAATGCCTTCCTCGTCATATCAGACCAATGGCACCAAAATAACGTCATACTAGACTCTGGCTCAAACCTATTCCTCGAAAACCAAAACACCGCACATACCCTCAAAGTCCCTTACGAAATAAGAGAGATCCCACTTAACATAACGGCATTCAATGGCGATGTATCCTCCACACGAGGAAAATACGAGTCACATCCGATTCAACGAGAGATCGGTACCAATGGCCATACGACTATCGTCTCCTGCGAGATTGCGGACCCAGGCACATATGATATGATCATACCTTTCGGGTGGTGGCAGCACGAACATCCGATAAAAAATATTGAAACCCCTGGAAAATGGTGTATCGAAGACATCAAACTTGTAGAATATGTACAAGATGAAGGTATCACTGAGTTGTTTGAATGGCACGAGGCGGTGGGTATTGATAAAGAAGCAAGAATGATAGGAATAATCGGATCCACAAGACAAGAGGAGGTACAACTAGAAGGATTACCAAAGCTTTATTGGCAGTACAAGGAATTGTTTGAGAATGAAAAAGCGGAAATGGTGGCTCTTAGGCAAACCTTCGACGACACAATCGACCACAAGGACGGAGCTACTCCACCTTCCGGACCTATATACCCAATGTCCGTATACCAACTAGAAGAATTAAACAAATATCTTCACAAAATGTCAGCCCAAGGGAAAATGGTTCATAGGAAATCTCCAGCAGGCCCACGAATCCTTTGTGTTCCCAAACCTGATGGGAGACTACGATTGTGCATAGACTACCATCAACTATATAAGTTAACCATACTCGACAAATACCATTTACCACTCATGACCGAACTAAGGGAAAGAGTAGCTGTTGCAACCATCTTTACCAATTTACACCTAAAAGAGGAGTATCATCTAATTCGAATCAAAAGAGGAGATGAATGGAAAACCGCTTTCCGTACCCAATATGGATATTATAAATATGAACTAATGCCATTTGGGTTGGTTAACGCACCTGCCACGTTCCAGGCCATGATGAACACTATCCTACGAGAACTCCTGGATCACGGAGTTGTAGTATACTTGGATGACATCTTAATTTATTCAAAGACAATGGAAGAACACCAGGGTCTAGTCAAACAAGTACTCGCCAGGCTAGAACGCCATGACCTCGCGGTATAGCTAACGAAATCCGTGTTCCAGGTCGATACAGTCGAATTGTTCCGATACATTGTGGGAAAAAGCAGTGTCACCATGAGCGAGAAAAGGTTGCAAGTATCATCCATTGGAGAGCCCCAGAGTCGGTAAAAGACGTACAAAGCTTTATGGGTGTTTCATATTTCTCCCGACGCTTCATAGAAAACTTCTCAAAAGGTTGCAGACCGATAACCGACACTTTGAAAACCAAGGGAGGCAAACATTTATGCTTTTGGGGAGAAGGACAGAACAAAGCCTTTGGGAACTTAAGCGAGGATTTACCTGAGCCCCTATCCTAGCACACTTTTACCTGGACCGAAAAACCGTCATTGAGATGGATGCTAGTGACTTTGCAATAGGCTGTATACTTTCCCAGTACTTGGGAAAACGATCACAGCCAGTTGTGTTCCACTGAGGATAGATAAACGAGGTCGAACAGAATTACTAAATTGATGTTACAGAGTTATTCGCAATCCGGGAAGCATTCCGCCAATGGAAACACTACCTATTGGGAACCGAGGATCCGGTGACGATATACACCGACCACCAGAACCTGTAATACTTCCTCACGACAAAGGTCTGGAACCCGCAACAGATCTGATGGGCTCAATGGCTAGAAAATGTCAATTTTAAAATAGTGTACCACTCCGGCAGCAGAGGGGGGAAACCTGATGCATTAAGCCGGCGGCCGGAGTACCGCCTTCAAGAGGGAGCTACGCATCGCACAGAGACAATTTTGAAACCAGAACATTTTGAATTGTAACTTTGCCACAGAAAGGACCGAATTCCGGTCAGCCTAGTGGAAGGAAAAAAGTGGACATCAAACCGGCTCAGCATAAAAAGACTGGATCAACATGCGATAGTTCGGACAAAAGGTTCCCGAATGGCAGGAGGACATGACATTGATGCCTTACAGGATGGCGCCCGACGAGCCCAAAGACAGGTGTTAATGGATACGGGAATTGCAATAGGAGTGCTCAAAGGAACATACGACAGGCTGGCGGCAAGAAGTGGCATGGCAAGCAAACATGGAATAGTAGTGGGGGGCGGTATTATAGATCCGGATTACACCGGTGAAATAAAACTAATATTACGGAACCATGGGAATACCAGTTACGAATTGATGGCAGGCGATTATATCACACAAGTGATTGTGGAAAAAATACAAACGCAGGATACGAGCGAAATCAATAACCTGGAGGACAGGGAAAGGAGAACTCGGGGATACGGCTCATGCGACATCTGTCCCAAACGGCTAATTCCTTGTGAAGAACTCAAAGTCACGATGTGTTTCCTAAACCCAGATCTACAGGACAACTCATGTTTTGAGGAAGAAGACATTTACACACACAGCAGCCTACGAGACGAAATAACGATACTGTCCAGTGCCATGATTGCAGTCATTCTAATGGAAACCATGGATGACTCATTCCTGGACAGAATAAGAGGGGCAGGAAAAGATGATGACGCTTGGACACGACGGAAAGGGGAGTTAAGCCAGTTAAAAGAAAGACAGGAAGCACTACCGAAGCACTGGGAACAGGAACATGGACTACTCTACTACAAGAACAGACTATTCATTCTGTCCAATGAAAAACTCCTAACTGAGATCGCAAAAAGATGTCACGACTGTAAGGTAGCCGGACACTTTGGACAAGAAAAAAGTATCGAATTGGTCACAATGAACTTCCCCAAGGACAAGCTCAGCGAATGGATAAACGACTATGTCCAGTCCTGCAACGAAAGTCGACATAACAAATCTCCACTACACGCGAAGCATTGGTTACTCCAACCCTTACAAGTACCATACGCAGCATGGACTTCCATTTCAGTGGATTTCATAACCCAGTTACCTGAGTCCCAAGGACAAACCCTGATCATGGGAGTAGAGGATCGTTTTACAAAAATGGCACATTTTATCAGATTAGAGATAAATGCGACCGGACATGAGGTTGCGGATACTTTCCTTAAAGAAATCTCGAAGCTTGACGGACTCCCATCCGAAATTGTGTCAGACATGGACGCAAAGGTTCCTGGCACATTTTGTGAATCGTTTTTGCGAAGCATTAGGAATTAAAAGGCAAATGTGGCATGCATATCACCCACGAACGGACAGACAGACTGAAAGAACCAACCACGTGCGGGATGGTTACCCTTGAAACTTGGTCAACTATGACCAAGACGACTGGTATCAGCTATTACCATTAGCCGAATACGCCTACATAAATTCCAAAGCAAGTGCACACAAACTAACCCCTTTTTCGCCAAATACGGGTTCCAGCCACAGACGGAATCGATGATGGAAAGAGTAGCTCAAAACCCAGGGGCCACAATATATACACACTGGATGAAAAGAGTGCAGGAGAACGCGAGGAGAACTCTCAAGCAAACAAGAGAGGAGATGAACAAATACTACGACGAGCTAGAGACACCCGAGCCCGACATCGAGATAGGTGACTTGGTAATGTTAAGAGCAAAAAACATTAAGAGTAAACGACGAACAAGAAAATACACCCCACGATTGTATGGCCCTGTTAAAGACTTACAAAAAAAAGGGCATTGGGCGTTCAAACTCCATATCCCGGCTCACTGGAGGATCCACACAGTATTTCACGTCTCGCTAGTCGAACCCTATAAAGTCTCTGACCGACCCAACCGCGAACCACCCCTGCGAGAACACGCGGAGATCCAAGGTAACATAGAATGCGAGGGGAATGAATCGTTAACAGCAAGATAATTATCTACACGAGAAAGGTCAGAAGGGGAAACAAGGAGTTCAAAGAACTAGGACACTTTGTAAATTGGGCAGGATGCTCAGAGGATGAAAATACCTGGGGAGAACCGGAGGGGTTGGAAAACTCCAGGGAAGAGGTAGAAAGATTTGATAGGGAAAAACCAGAAATGCCGGGGCCGAACTTGGCTGAGTAGTATGAGAAAGGTTGTCCACAAGTGGACAAGTAAACACTTCTGGTTTTTACCCCTACTATACGGGGCTCATAAAGGATAGAGAATGTATTATAGTTAGACAACAAGTATTCGGGAGGAAACTTAAGAGGTGGGAGCTCGGGTTAGGAAAATAGCTCACAAATGGATAAGGGGGTCAAGTTACCCTACCTCCACCCACGAACCTCTAAAAAAGACTTGGCAACACCCCCCTCCAGCTCCAACGTTGGGACACTAGGTCACCATACGCCGCCTGGGAAGTTTGGTCCCCTCACCATAGAAATGAGTAAAGAAGACCGTACTTGCAACACTGTATACGTCGCGGCCGTCCGTCCGACCGGTTCCTGTTCGCAAGATATATGAGAGGAGACCTCAGAGCACCTGATGCATTTGAAAGATTAGATGACATCACACAGAGTTAAAATCACTAGAAGATTAGGTATCAAAAGGTGGATACAAACTCATGGGAGGTATCTACTTTAGTTTGGCTTCCTCGGTCTGGCAAGATGCCCAGTAACCAGTAGGAATACACTATGCTCGGAAAGGGAGTCAGCGAAACTCCCAAAGGGATTGTTGGCATAAGACCGATAACCATAGTCGTAACCATTGGTTCGATCAATTAGAAAGAGTTGTCTAATGCCGGTTAGGACTCGTGAATGCCTCGTAGAGACCATGTCAAAACGGAGCCAACAATATCAAGATTGGCCATCTTCTATCCCAGCGAATAATTGTCTGAAATGCGAACACATCGAGATTATTCGTAAATTTATTTAGCAACAGATACATGTTCGTATACACATCTACGTGAACGGGCCCTACACCCTCCCCATGAGAGAGGCATACGTGGCAATTAGTTGGGGAAACTATTGTAGAAAGATAAGGGATGTTCAGGGTGAAGTCGAGCTCCCACTTCAAAGAAGTTGAGCTAGGTGAAGGAAAGTTACGTAGTTATAGGAAGAGATTATCGAGCCCGCGAACACCGAGAAGCGGAATAAAAATATCGAAGTGTCTTCGTACCTGTTATCCATTATCAAGAAACGGGGAAGAGACCTTAACACTATATACACGTTAAACAAATCTTTATCCCTTTACCTACTTTATAATTCTACCTAAAAATAGGTAGACCAGGACGTATTCTCCGAAGTACCAATGAAAAGGCCGAGTTTATTCCCCTGTCCTTAGAATATCACTACCCCGATAACACTTCGGCCAATACGGCTTTGGTAATCCTGGTAGTTATACCGCCTCTTGTCATGTAGATCAACTCCTCCCTATCATTCTTCCTTCTTCATCGGAAGCTACTGTCTCGTCCCATTCAAACATGTAACTGATTCCTTAATCTTGTACATTATCTGCACATTGAGTCTATTCGAAACACCTCTTTTCGGGGGTTTCAATATTTTTTATTGGATTTTAGTGGTGTCACCACCCGAACTGTATGATCATATCATATTTGCGTGCATCCGCAATCTCCCAGGAGACCATAGTTGTATGGCCATTGGTACCAAATTCCAGTTGAATTGGATGTGAAGAGTGTTTTCCTCCTGTGGAAGATACTTGGCCATTAAATGTGGTTATGTTAGGCGGGTTTTCACTTATTGCGTAAGGTACTTTGAGGGTGCGTGCGGTGTTTTGGTTTTGGAGGAATTTCTTTGAGCCAGAGTCTAATGTGGCCTTAATTTTATGCTGTTGGTCTGATATAAGAAGGAAGGCATTTCCTTCAGGACACTCGTAGTGTTCTGGACTTGGTTTGTGTTTTGTTCACTTGGGCCGTGGGCCTCGTGTCTTATAAACCCTGTTCATTGGGGTAATTGTTTAGGTTTGTTACCGCGCCTGCCCAGTTTCGGCTCCTGAAGCCTTCTCAGACAAACATCTTATCCCTTTCACTAAATATGTTTGAAAACATAAAATAGTTTCATGCTGGTTGGGAAATTTGAGTTTAGGATTTTGCGTTAATTATCAAATCTGGTGGGTTTGTATATTGGGGAGCCAACTCCTGGAGGGTTTTGTTCCTTGCCGAGGGATTCCCATATACCAGGGGTAGTTTGTCTCATGACTCGCCTTTTGCAGCTGGGATGTGCCTTCCGTTCTGACCGATTTATTGACACTTATCTGTAGTTACCAGTAATCTACAATACCTATCGCCTATTTCAATCAGCCCGAGCTAAAGGTTTTTCATCAGGTGGCTAGCAGTTCTGATGTTGCAATGCACGGGCCCAACTACCATTAGAGAAAGCTTCAGGTCGCACGCTTCGTCCGACATGACAACCAAATGGGGTGTCTTGTTATCGTATAGTGCGACCCATAGGACTAGTGGGTTATTTTTCCTCGTGAAACTCTGTTCTTTTAATCGTGTTCTATTTTGTACTTTAAGACCTGCCTCTGAGGACGATTACGCTAGGGTCACTTGCGTCTGATGCCAGTTTCTCACTCATCACGTTGGCTTTAGGTCCGTACTTGGCTCTTTCCTTGATATCTTTGTGTCCTCTTAGGTTATCTACTAACCCACATTAGTCTTTGGGGTCACCCCAACAAGTGGGGCCGTTTTCTGGTTGTGTTGCTCAAGGTGGGTTCCTTCGCTGCTCTCTCGATTTTATCTGGGATATAGACTTCTGACCGTCTTCACCGTACAACACCCACCTGCTACCAGTTTCCGAGTGGGAACTTATCACCCTTTTGGGATCAATCCACTCAAAGGGTATAAGCTGAAGGGTTCACTTCAGATGGTTTCGATTCCCGGTGAGATGACCGGACTACCCCCATACCGTTGCCAGTGGTGCCAGTGAGTGTTATAGCTCTTCATCTTCCATAAAGGTCGATGCTACTGGCCTTTGTCTCACTTGTCTTGAGGTTTCACCATGGCTATCCGCAGCCATGGCGGCTACCCTTGGCCTTCTAGGCTGTGGGTCGGTCGATCTTCCTCCCGCTAACTTGAATGATTTTCTTTGGATGGTGCTGACTCGAATTTCTTTCAGGCAGTGATTCTATCAGTGGTTTGTTAGGGTACATCTAGTGCATTGCTCTTGTGCTTTTCGTTCGTCAACTACTTTCTAGTCGATACCGTTGTGTGTGTCTGCCCAAACTCGATGCATCATTTTCTGCCAGTGGGCCCGCATTGCCTTTGTCTACATTCTCCTCGTTTTTCTTGGGCTGGTATACCCTTTTCTCTCTAGCGGTATACTTAGGTTTTTTCGTTGTCTTTGCCGTTGTTGGCTCCTCATGTTTCCTGTTCCCACTTGAATTCAACCCCGAGAAATTATTGTCCCTAAGCCTTTTTCCTTCCTGGAAATCTTCCTCATCACAGACCCCTTGTCTGAGAGCCTCTATCCAATCTCTGTCGTCCGCGTATTCTTGATGCTTCGACATTCGCCGTACAGACTCATCCGGTATTTGGTCTCTGATTAATTTTCGGAAGCCGATTCCATTAACCTTTGCTTTAACATTCCAATTTTCGAATTTTAATACAAATTCTTGAAGGTCATTCTTGTATCGAACTTTCAACGTTTCTCTTAGGCCTTTTGATTTCCTTTGTTGGGTCTCTCCTCCCATCTTGCTTGTCCCTCATCGTCACTTCCTTCTCCTTCAATATCTCCAGGATCACGGGGGGTAGCAGCAGCCACGTGTATTGTACGAGGTGGTCGTCTACCACCTCCCCCTCCTGGTCCGGCTCTCGGTCCCGGGGTTGGGTTTGAACTCTTGCCGTGGACTTGGCCCATCAAGGAGGTAACTGCTTCGGTAAACTCGGCTATCTGGTTTTCCTGTCTTCCTTTGGCTTCTCTATTTGCCTCTAATTGAGCCATCATAGTGTTGAGTATCCTTTCGTGGTTCTGTAGCTCGCATTGATATTTGGCCTTTGTGGCTAGGAGTTCTTGTCCTAACTGCTCGTCTCTTCCCATTGCCGCCGCTCCTTCCCCTTGTATTGTTTGGTGGAGGTGTGATGTGACTTGATCCTGTTAGGGCTGAAGGTTGTCTGGTCTATCCATCCTTCTACCAACCCGCTTGAGAGCCCCTTGCAACCCTTTTGTCGCTGCTTCCACCTGTACCATGCTGGTATCGATTTGTTGTAGCTCTGTTCCAATGTATCTTGCGCCTCGCATTATTTCTGTTTTGACTTTGCGCGGTTCCCAGACCAAATGTTGGATTAGGGTTAGAAGGGATCAGAATGCTAGGTGTTCCGGGTTATGGCTTTGGGCTAGATCGTCGTTGTATAGGTTTAAGTTCCGATTGATCCGGTCAAGTCTTCTTGACATTTCGGGATTTAATGTAGATTCTCCCCAGGTGTTAGACTGTTGGGACTGTGACCATCTCATCAGGGCCCAAAGGAAGATGCCAGGTGGAAAAAGCGGCAGATCGTGTAGTATCGGTGGATCTAGCTATCCTTGTGTCTTGTCATGTCACCATTGGAGCTTGGGACTGGGAGAGTTCATCTTTCACCAGGAGATCTGGTCCTACTGTCTCTGGGTTAGACCTCCACATTTTGAAGTAGGAGAGTGTTTCTGATCATTTTAGTCATGAAATGAGTTTGGTTGTTGGTAAAGGGATGTAGGAGTAACATTGGATAAGTTGATCAACTTGCGATTAGTATTCGTAATCGATATCCCTGGTGTGTCTAGGTAACGTAGAGATAACAATATACTGTTATGGGGGTACTAATATTCAAAGGACAAGCGAATATACAAAGCCAGTTCATTGGTATTTTGGAGAATACGTCTAGGGAGACCCAGGTTAAGGTAGAATTTCAAAGTAGGCAAACGCTAAATATTTGTTTAAAGTGTATATATTGTTAATATCTCTTCTCCGTTGCTTGATGATCGATAGCAGCTACGAAGACACCTCGATATTTATATTCCCTGTCTGGGTGTTCGCAGGCTACATAATCTCTTCCTATAACTAAGTATCTTTCTTTCAGCTAGCTTGACTTCTTTGAAGTCGGAGCCTGATTTGACCCTGAACATCCTTATCTTTCTACTCTAGTTGGCGCTACTTATTGTCACGTATGCCTCTCTCATGGGGATGGTGTGGTGCCTGTCCACCTACATGGCTATACAAACATATATCTGTTGCTAAAGAGATTTACGAATAATCTGATGTGTACAGATATTAGACAATTATTAGCTGGGATAGAAGACGGCTAGTCTTCATATTGTGGCTCCATCTTGACATGGTCTGCAGGAGGCATTTCCTTGTCTTAACTGGCATTCCACGACTCTTGCCTATCGATATCAACCAATGGTTACAATTATAGTTATCGGTCTCATGCCGGCAATCCCTTTGGGGGTTCCCCGACTCCCTTTCGGAGCTTAGTGTATTCCTACTGGTTACTGGGCGTCTTTCCAGACCGAGGAAGCCTAACTAAGGTAGAAACGTCCTGTGAGTTTGTATCCACTCTTTGATAACCAATTTTGTAGTGGTTGTAACTCCGTGCGATGTTATCGGATCGAGATACTTTCACCTGCATCAGGTGCTCTCAGGTCCCCTCTCATATATCGTCCGAACAGGAACCAGCCGGACGGACGGCCATGACGTATACAGTGTTGCAAGTAGGATCTTGTTGACTCATGTCCTTGGAGAGGGGACGCAACTGCCCCGACGACCTATGGCGACCTATTGTCCCAACCTCGAGGCTGTAGAGGGGTGTTGCTTAGTGCTCTTTGGAGGTTCCTACGCAGGGGTAGGGTAGCTTGACCCCCTTATCCATCTGGAAGCTCTGTCCCTAACATACAGCAACCAATTCTTACTGGAATTCGAGAATTGGAATCTTAAAACAAACCTTCCCGGAATCGTGTTCCGAAAATTGATCAGAGCCTAATTACCCAATTAGGCCTCACAACCTAGGTCAATGCACCATGAATACCCCAATGATAGAGATTGGATTGAAGCTCTTCGACAAGCAGTCCGTGATGAAGAAGCTTTCCAGGAAGGACAAAGTTCTCAGGATAACAATTCCTCAGGGTCAAATTTGAGTAGGAAAAGGACATGTGACAAGTCAACTACTGCAAAGACAACGAAGAAAACCAAGTATACCCCCAAAGAAAACAGAGTATACTGGGCAAGAAAGAAGCACCAAAGGAGAGAAAAATGGAAGGCGGCACCCCGGCAGAAAATCATGCATAGGTTTGGGCCAACGCACACGTTACTATCAACCCAAAAGTCGTTGACGAAAGAAAAGCCAAGGGGCAAGGGACAAGATGTACCTTAACAAACCAGAGGTGGAAACACTGCCAAAAGGAAATTCGAATCAACTCTCTCCCAAGGAAATCATTCAAATTACAAGGAGGAAGATCGAACCACCCAAGGCCTCGGAAGTACGTGAAGTTGCCATGGCTCAGGATAGCCCTGGAGGAAGCTGGCAACAAGCAAGCCAAAGGCCACTAGCATTGACCTTTAGAGAAGATGAATAGCTATAAAGCTCAGTGGCACCACGGGGGACAGCATGTGGGTAGTCCGGCCATTGAACTGGGAACCTAAATAATGTCAAGTGAACTCTTCAGCTCCTATCCTTAGAGTGCATGGATCCCAAATACGTGATAGATTCAGACTGGGAAACTTGTAGCACCTGGGTGTTGTACAGTGAAGAGGTGCAGAAGGCTATATCACAGATAAACTCGAACGAGCAGTAATGGAAACCAGCTTGAGCGACTTGATCTGAAAAGGGCTCCACTTGTTGGGGGGACCCCTAGGAGTAACAACCCTTACTAGAAGATCCAAGAGCAACAAAGACATCAAGAGAAAAGCCAGGTGCTGAACTCAAGCCATGGTGATGAGTGAGAAGACTGGCACTAGACAAGAGTGACACTAACGTAATTGTCCCCAGAGGCAGGTTTTCGCAAATACTATTAATAACAGTTAAAAGAGCCGCCTCTCCTGTGGAAAAATAACCCACAAGTGGTATGGGGTGCACTACACGATAACAAGACAGCCCTCCTGGTTGTCATGTCAGACACCTTGAAAGCGGGCGACCTAAGATTACTCTCATAGTGGTTTGGCATGTTCATGGCACAGATAGAATCCCTACCTGCCTTACAAAGAAAGTTTAGCTAGGGCTGCTGGAATTAGGCGATTGGTATGGTAGACTCCTCGTAACTACCGACAAGGGTGAATAAGAGGGTTAGGATAGAAGGAGCATCCAGGCCGCAAAGAACAGATCATCAAACCAACTACCCCTGGGATATGGGAATCACGCGGCATGGAATAGAGACCGCTCGTAGTGGGCTGCCCAATATACAAATACCACAAGTTTCATCTTTCACGAAAAGAGCGTATATCCAAATCCCAATTATTGCAAGGCTATTTTATGTTTTCAAAAATATCCGGTGAAAGGATACACAGTTTGTCTGAGGAAGCTTTAAGAGCCAAACTGTGCAGGCATGGTAACAAACCCCAAATTTACCCCAATGAAAAGAGTTTAGCACGTAGGGGGCCCAGGCCCTAAGTGAGTAAAAAACCCACAAAGTCAACAACATTACAAAGGTCCCGAAGGAAATGCCTTCCTATTCACCTCAGATAAAGGGCATAAGATTAGCTTCTTACTAGACTCCAGCCCAATCATTTTTCTCCTCATCACAATACTGCATGAACCCTGAAAGTCCCTGACGAAATAAGGGAAATTCCGTTTGAAATAACCACATTCAAGGGTGAAGTATCCTCCACCCGAGGGAAGTACTAGGCACACCCAATCCAATTAGAAATCGGTACTAATGGCCAGACGACTAGTGTCTCCTAAAAGATTGCGGACGTAGGCAAATAGGATATGATCATACCGTTCAGATGCTGGAACCAGGAACATCTGATAAAACATATTGATACCCTTACAAAATGGTGTTGCGAACATGCCAAATGTATGGAACATGTACAGGGTGAAGGCATCCCCGACATGTGTGCATTGGACGAGATGCTGGCTATTGACCCGGATCTCAGACTGATAGGGAGCATTGGGTCTAAAAGACAGGAGGAAGTACAGCGACAAGAACTCCCAAAGTCTGGCTGGGAGTACAAGGAGCTATTCGAGGGCGAGGAAGGAAAAATTATAGCTCCAAGGCGAACATCTGACCATGCGATTGACCTCAAGGATGGGGCCACTGCGCCCTGGGGACCAATATACCCAATCTGGGCATACCAGTTAGAAGAACCAAATCAATATCTTAACAAGATACGAGCAGAAGGAAAAATAGTGTATAGTAAATATCTTGAAGGTGCACCGATCCTAATTGTCCCAAGGCCCGACGGAAGACTACGACGATGTATGGACTACTAGCAACTGAATAATCTAACCACTGGCATGCTCACCAAATATCCCTAACCACTGATGACCGAACTGAGGTAAAGAGTAGATTGTGCCACAATCTTCATCAAACTAGACCTAAAAGATCGTTACCACCTGATCCGAATCAGGAAGGGAGGAGAATGGAAAACGGCCTTTCGCCTAGGATATGAACATTGTGAATATAAAGTTATGCCATTTGCTGTGGTAGAGGCACCCGCCACATTCCAAGCTATGATGAACACCATTTTAGGAGAATTTCTGGATCACTGAGTTCGAGTATATTTAGATGATTTTAAAATTTACTCAAAGAAAATGAAGGAAGAGGAGGCGCTAGTAAAACACGTCGGGGCCACGCTAGAACACCATGACCTTGTCGGGTCCTTAGTGAAATCTGTATTCAATGTTGACAGAGTCGAGTTCCTAGGATACATCATGGGAAGAAACAGGGTCACTATAGGCATAAAAATGATTAGGGGTATACTCAATTGGAAAGCCGAATGATCGGCACAGAACATACAAATCTTTATAGACTGTTAGGCAGAGAGCTCCCCGATGGATAAGGGTGTTAGGCACAGGGTGCCCAGAAGGATAATGGGGTCAAGTTACCCAACCTCCACGGACGAACCTCCAAAGAAGACTTAGCAACACCCCCCTCCAGCCCCGACGTTGGGACAGTAGGTCGCAATATGCCGCCTGGGAAGTTGCGTCCCCTCACCAAAGACAGGAGTAAAGAAGACCCTACTTGCAACACCATATACGTCGCGGCCGTCTGTCAGACCGGTTCCTGTTCACAGGATATATGAGAGGAGGCCTCAGAGCACCTGATGCAAGTGAAAGCATCTCGATCGGACGAGATCGCACAGAGTTACAGCCACTACAAGATTTGGTATCGAAAGGTGGATACAAACTCACAGGACGTATCTACCTTAGTTAGGCTTCCTCGGTCTGGAAAGACGCCCAGTAACCAGTAGGAATGCACTATTCTCGGAAAGGGAGTCGGGAAACGCCCAAACAGATTGTTGGCATGAGACCGATAACTATAGGCGTAACCATTGGTTCGATGAATAGGAGAGAGTCGTGTAATACCGATTAAGACTAGTGAATGCCTCCTGCAGACCATCTCAAAACGGAGCCAACAATATGAAGATTGGCCATCTTCTATCCCAGGGAATAATTGTCTGACATGCGAACAAATGGAGATTATTCGTAAATCTATTTAGCAATGGGTACATGTTCATATGGCCATCTAGGTGGACGGGCACTAGACCCTCCCCATGAGAGAAGCCTACGTAGCAATAAGTAGCGCAAACGATAGTAGAAAGATAACAGATATTGAGTGTCAAGTCGGACTCCAACTTTAAAGAAGTCGAGCTAGGTGAAAGAAAGATACTTAGTTAGAGAAAGAGATTATTTAGCCCGCGAACACCCAGACGCGGAATATAAATATCGAGGTGTCTTCGTAGCTGCTATCATCTATCAAGCAACGGAGAAGAGACCTTAACAATATATACACGTTGAAACAATTTCATTCTTCTGCCAACCTTACAATTTTATCTTGACTTTCGTCTCCCTAGATGTAATCTCTGATTTACCCACGATTGGGCCTTGTATATTCGCTTGTTCTTCTGAATAGAACCACCCCCAGAACAGTATATTGTTATTCTCTAATTTACGGAGGCACGCGAGCCATATCGATCACAAAGACCAATTGCAACTAAATCAAACTCATTTTATCACCAGAAGGATAAGAAACAGTCTCCTACTTCAAAAATGTCGAGGTCTAACCCCGAGGCAGCAAGACCAGATCCCATAGAGACAGATGCACTCTCTCAGTCCCAAGCTCCAACGCTGACATCGCAAGAGACAAGGATCGCTCTATCCACCGATACTAAATTATCTCCCGCCCTGCCACCGGGGCTCTTTCATCGAGCCGCAATGGAACGGTTCCAGTCCCAACAGTCTCAGACACCAGCAGAACCACTATTATCTCCTGAAATGTCCAGCCGACTCGACCGCATCAACCGAAGTCTACACCTTTACAAGGGCAATCTAGCCCAAAAGAGCGACCAAGAACAGTTAGAGCTCCTGTCCCTTCCATCTGAAATCCAACATTTGGTATGGGAACTGCACAAAGTCAAAAGAGAAATGATAACGGGCGCCAGATATATAGGAACGGAGCTAGAACAAATAGACACCAGCATGAGACAGGTGGAAGTAGCAACAAAGGAGCTGCAAGGGGCGCTCAAAAGGGTCTCTGGAAGGATGGACCGACAAGATAACCGTCAAACCCAACACGAACAGGTTACATCACACCTCCACCAAACTATACAAGCAGGAGGAGCGGTGGCAATGGGCAGGGACCAACAGTTAGGACAGGAGCTGCTGGACACGAAAGCCCAACATCAACGAGAACTACAGAACTACGAAAGCATACTCAACACTATGATGGCTGAGTTGGAAGCAAACAAAGGAGCTAGAGAAAGCCTGGAAACTCACATAGCCGAGTGAAATGAAGCGGTTACCGCCGTGGTGGGCCAAGTGGAAGGCAAGGGTTCAAACCCAACCCCGGAACGAAGTGCCGGAGCAATAAGAGGATGTTGCAGAGGATGACCACTCTCTACAATGCATGGGGCTGCAGGAGGCACCCCTGATCCTGGAGATACTGAAGGCGAAGGAAGTGACGATGAGAGCCGAGGAAGGCGGGATAATAGACTCGACAATCCAAATTAAAAGCCTGCACAAAAGGAAAGCACTGATGAGGAAAAATGTGGGGAAGCCACAGAGGATGAAGTACAGTTCTCGAGGGCCGTAGGGAAGGCCCTAGGAGAAACCACAAAACGTCCAGCTCAACCCCCATCCGAATACGAACATTTCAAACGCCAAGATATCCGCTTGGGGCTAACCACATAGAAGGATTTTTTCGATGGGAAGCCATACCCCTGGCAGGACGAGGCGGACAGCATCAAATACGCCTTGTCCAAACCAAAAGGATCACAAGTAGCATCCTTCGCTATGACCTACTGGAACCAAATGACTGCTGAATTAGGCCATAAACGACAGGAAGGCTATGAATTATGAGATGGCTTTGCCGAACAAGCTATACGACGATTCTGTCCCACTCATGAAGAAGAAAAAGCCCTGCGAGAAATGTTGAAAGTCCGATACAAGAATGACATTACCCAATTTGTACTGCAATTCGAAAATTGGAATGTTAAAGCAAAGGTTACTGGAATCGCCTTCCGAATGTTAATCACAGACCATGTACCGGATGAGCCTGTACGGCGAATGTCAATGCATCAAGAATACGCCGACGACAGAGATTGCCTAGAAGCTCTCGGACAAGCGGTCCGCGATAAAGAACATTTCCATGAAGAAAAAAGGCCTAAGGACAATAATTTCTCATGGTCAAATTCAAGTGGGAAAAGGAAGAGTGACGAGCCAACAACAGCAAAAACAGGAAAAAACCTAGGTCTACCGCTAAAGCAAAAAGGGTCTACGAGGCGAAGAAAAAGGAGGAGAAGGTAGACAAAGGGAAGGCGGCGCCTCGGCAGATGATTAAGCATCGAGTTTGTGGCGACGCACAGACCAGGATAGACCAGAAAAGGGGCGACGGACGAAAAGCAAAGGGGCAATGCACTACATGTACCATGACCAACCACTTATGGAAGCCCTGTCAGAAAGAAATTCCCGTCAGCACAACGCAAAGGAAATCGTTCAAGTTACCGGGAGGAAGGCCGAAACACCCAAAGCCTAGCAAGGCAAGGGTAGCCGCCCTGGCTGAGGATAGTTGTGGAGAAGCCTCGCGACAAGCGAGCCAACGGCCACTAGCCTGGACCTTTATGGAGTATGAGGAGTTATAAAAGCTCTGTGGCACCACTGGCGACGGCATGTGGCTAGTCCGGCCATCGAACCAGGAATCGAAATAATCTGAAGTGAAGGCTTCAGCTTATACCCTTGGAGTGCATCATTCCCAAAAGCGTGATAAGTTCCGACTGGGAGTCAGGTAGCACCTGGATGTTGGACGGCGAAGATGTTCAAAAGTCTATATCTCAGATAAACTCGAGACAGGAGCGAAGAAACCCACCTTGCGCACCACGCCCCGAAAACGCCTCCACTTGTTGTAGTGACCCCCAGGACTACCAACTGTCAGTAGAAAACCTAAGAGGACACAAAGACAGCAAGAAAAGAGCCAAGTACGGAACTCAAGCCGAGGTGATTGTGAGACACTGGCATCAGACAAGAGTGACACCAGCGTAATCGTCCCCGGAGGTAGGTCATAAGACACACCATTGAAAGCGATTAAAAGAACTGCGTCTCACGAGGAAAAGGTCATACCACGAGTGCTATGGGACACACTAGACGATAACAAGACACCACGTTTGGTGGTCATGTCGGACGAAGCGCGCCATCTCAAGATTTCTCTCATACTAGTTGGGCACGTTCATTGAACAATCAGAACCGCTACCCACCTCATGAAGATAGTTTAGCTTGGGCTGCTGGAAATAGGCGATAGGTATGCTAGATTCTTCGGAACTACCGATAAAGTGTGGATACGTCGGTCAGCACGGAAGGCGCATCCGAGGGGCAAAACAGAAGTCAGCAGACGAACTACCCCGGGATATGGGAATCACTCGGCAGGGAATAAATACCGCTACTACTGGGCTGCCCATTATACAAACAGACAGGATTATATCTTTCATGACAAAGCCTACCCTCAAAATCCCCTAACCATCATGGAACTATTTTATTTTCTCAAAAATATTTGGTGAAAGGAACAAGCAGTTTGTCTGAGGAGGGTTCATGAGCCGAAACTGCCCAGGCCTGTTAACAAACCCAAAAGGTTTACCACAATGAAAAGTGTTTATGAGACACGAGGCCAACGGCCCAAGCGAACAAAACACAAACCAAGTCCACAACACTAGGAGTGCCCTGAAGGAAATGCTTTCCTTCTCATATCAGACAAATGGCACAAAATTAAAGTCTTATTCGACTCTGGCTGAAACATATTCCTCCTAAACCGAAACACCGCACCACCCTCAAAGTCCCTTACGAAATAAGAGAGAAGCCGCTTAAAATAACCAACCGCATTCAATGGGGAAGTATCCTCCAGAGGAGGAATATACTATTCACATCAGATTCAACTAGACATTGGTACCAATGGCCATACGACTATAGTCTCCTGGGAGATTGTGGACGCACGCAAATATGATATGATCATACCTTTCGGGTCGTGGCATCATGAACATACGATAAAAAATATTGAAACCCCTGAAAAATGCTGTTTCGATCACCGCAAATTTTTCAAAGATGTACAAGATGAAGGCATTGCTGACATGTGGGAATGGGACAAGACGCTGGCTTTTGCTGAAGAAGCAAGGATGATAGGGAGGATCGGATCAACAAGACAAGAGGTGGTACAACTAGAAGGATTATTAAAGCCATATTGGCAATACAAGGAATTGTTTGAGAATGAAAAAGCAGAAATGGTGGCTCTTAGGCAAACCTTCGACGATGCGATTGACCTCAAAGACAGAGCAACTCCGCCCTGGCAACCTATATACCCAATATCGGCTTACCAATTAGGAGAATTAAACAAATATCTTCACAACATCCTGGCCGAAGGAAAAATAGTCCACAGGAAATCTCGGGCGGGCACACCAATCCTTTTTGTTCCCAAACCTCATGGAAGAGTACGATTGTGCCTAGACTACAGTCAACTAAATACATTAACCATACACAACAAATATCCTTTACCGCTCATGACTGAACTAAGGGGAAAAGTGGCCGGTGCAACCATCTTTACGAAGTTAGATCTAAAAGACGGTTATCATCCAATCTGAATCAAAAAGGAGATGAATGGAAAACCACCTTCCATACCAAATATGGACATTATGAATATAAAGTAATGCCATTTGGGTTCGTCGATGCACCCGCGACATTTCAGGCCATGATGAACACTATCCTACGAGAATTCTTGGATTACAGAGTTGTAGTCTATTTGGATGACATCCTAATTTACTCAAAGAGAATAGAAGAGCACAAGGCTGTGGTCAGACAAGTACGAGCCTGGCTAGAATGCCAGGACCTCGGGGTATCCTAAAAGAAATCCGGGTTCCATGTCGATACAGTCGAATTCCTTGGATACATTGGGGGCAAAAGCGGCGTCACTATGAGCGCAAAGAAGGTTGAAAGTATTCTGAATTGGAGATCGCCACGCTCAGTAAAAGACGTACAAATCTTTTTTGGTTTTGCAAATTTCTACCGACGCTTCATAGAAAACTTCTCCAAAGTTTGCAAACCGATTACCGACACGTTGAAAACCACGGGAGGAAAACATTTATGGGTTTGGGGAGAAGAACAGAACCAAGCCTTTGAGGAACTTAAATGAAGATTTCGCTCAGTTCCTATGCTAGCCCACTTTTATCTGCACCGAACAACCGTGATCGAGACAGACACTACTGACATTGCACTAGGCTGGATCCTTGGCCAGTACTTGGGAAAACTATTACACCCCGTTGGGTTCCACTCACGAAAGCTATACAATGCTGAACAGAATTACGAAATTCATGACAACCAGTTATTGGCAATTCTAGAAGCATTCTGCAAATGGCAACACTAGCAATTGGGAGCGGACGATCCGGTGACGGTATACACGGACCACCATAACCTGCAATACTTCCTCACGACTAACGTCTGACCCCCCCGACCAATCCAATAGGCTCAATGGGTAGCCAATTTCGATTTTGAAATAGTAGACCGCCCCGGTAGCGGAGGGGGCAAGCCTGATGGATTACACCGGCGGCCGGAGTACCACCTTGATGAGGGAGATACGCTTCGCGAACAGAGAATTTTGAAACCGGAACATTTTAAAGTTTCACTTTGCCACTAGAAGGACAAAATTGCGGTCAGCTTTGTGGAAGGAAAAAAGCGGATAACAAACCGGCTCAGAGTAAAAAGGGTACAACAAAATGCAATTATCCCAACAAAAGGTTCCAGGATGGCAGCAGGACATGAAATTTACGCCTTAAAGGATGGCACGATACCAGCCCAAAGACAGATGTGAGTGGATAATGGAATTGCAATAGGACTGCCTCGAGGAACATACAGCATGTTGGCAGCAAGAAGTGGCATGGCAAGCAGACATGGAATAGCAGTGGGTGGCGTAGTAATAGATACTGATTACACCGGCCAAGTAAAGGTGATTTTACAGAACCAAGGGAATACCAGTTACAAATTCAAGGCAGCCGACCGTATCGCACAACTAATCGTGCTAATAATCGAAACACACGATGCCATTGAAATCCATCACCTGGAAAAGACGGAAAGGGGAACTCTGGGATTCGGCTCAAGCGACATCGGTCCCAAATGGCTAATTAAATGTGAAGAACTTAAAGTCAAAATGTGTTTCCTAAACCCAGACCCACAGGACAACTCATATTTTGATGAAGAAAACATTCATACACAGAGCAGCCTACGAGAGGAATTAAAGATGCTCTCCAGTGCCATGATTACAGCTAGACAAATGCAAACCATGGACGACTCATGTCTGGAAAGAATAAGAATGGCAGGAAAAGAAGATGATACCTAGACGGCACGAAAAGGGGCCCTATGCCAATTACAAGAAAGACGTGAAACACTACCAGAGAACTGGGAGCTAGAAGATGGACTACTCTATTACAAAAACAGACTATTCATTCCTTTGAACGAAGAACTCTTGACGGAGATCGAAGAAGAATGTCACGACTTAAAGCTAGCCGGACATTTCGGACCAGAAAAAACAATCGAGCTAGTGACCAGAAATTTCCACTGGGAAAAACTCACCAAATGGATCAACGACTATGTCCGATCTTGCGACGAATGTCAACACAACAAATCTCCACGACACTCAAAGTATGTATTACTCCAATCACTAGAAGTACCTACGCGGCATAGACATCCTTCTGATTGGATTTCCTTACCCAGTTACTCGAGTCCCAGGGACAAACTCAGATCATGCTAGTAGTGGATCGTTTTACAAAAATGTCACATTGTATCAGCTTAGGGACAAATGCGACCGCAAAAGATGTTGCGGATACCTTCCTTATGGAAGTTGGGAAACTTTACGGACTCCCCTCGAAAAGCTAATTGGACATGGATGCAAAGTTTTCAGGCGAATTTTGGGAATCATTGTGCAAAGAATTAGGAATCAAAAGGTGAATGTCGATGCCATATCACCCACAAAGGGACGGACAAACCGAAACAACAAACCAAGTGCTCTAAGGTTACCTTCGAAACTTCGTCAACTATGACCAAAACGACTGGTATCAGCTACTACCGTTAACTGAATACACCTACAATATTCCCAAAGCCAGTCCACACAAACTAACCCCTTTTTCGCAAACTAGAGGTTGCATCCACAAACGGAATGCATGAAGGAAAGAGAAGCTCAAAACCCAGGGGCCACAACGTATACGCACTAGATGTAAACAGTGCAGGAAAACGCGAGAACAACTCTCGAGCAAACAAGAGAGGCCATCGAAAAATACTACGACCGGCAAGCGACCCCACAGCCCGACATCGAGATAGGGGACTCGTTAATATTGAACGGAAAAAAGATTAAGAGCAAACGACCAACACACAAGTTCACCCCACGATTGTACGGCGCTTGAAAAGTCTCAGAGAAAAAAGGGAATTGGGCATTCAAACTCGATATCGCGGCTCGCTGGAAGATCCACCCAGTATTTCACGTCTCGCTGCTCGAACCCTATAAAGTCTCTGACTGAGCCAACCGCGAACAACCTCAGCGAGAACCAGAGGACCTCGAAGGTGACCTGGAATGGGAGGTGGAAAGAATAGTTAAAAACGAAATAATCACCTACACGAGAAAGGTCAGAAGGGTAAACAGGGAGTTCAAAGAACACCAATACTTTGTAAAATGGGCAGGATGCTCAGAGGATGAAAATACCGGAGAACCACCCGAGGGGTTGGAAAACGCCAGGGAAGAGGTGGAAGGATTTCATAGGGAAAACCCCAAGATGCCGGGGCCGAACTTGGCTGAGTACTATGAAAAAGGTTTTCCACAACTGGACAAGTAAACGCTTCTGGTTTTTACCCCTACCATACAAAGCTCATAAAGGATTGAGAATGTATTATAGTTAGACCAAAAGTATTTGGGACAAAACTTAAGAGTAGGGAGCTCGTGCAAGTTGTGTCCCCTCACCAGAGACCAGAGTAAAGAAGACCATACTTGCAACACCGTATACCCCGCGGCCGTCCGTCCGAGCGGTTCCTGTTCGCAGGATATATGGGAGGATAGCTCAGAGCACCTGATGCAAGTGGAAGCATCTCAATCAAACGATATCGCACCGAGTTACAACCACTACATGATTTGGTATCGAAAGTGGTTAGAAACTCACTGGACGTATCTACCTTAGTTAGGCTTCCTTGGTCTGGAAAGACGCCCAGTAACCTGTAGGAATGCACTATGCTCGGAAAGGGAGCCAGGGAACTCCCAAACGGATTGTTGGCATTAGACCGATAACTATAGTGATAAACATTGGTTCGATCGATAGGAAAGAGTCGTGTAACGCCAGTTAAGAATAGTGAATGCTTCCTGCAGACCATGTCAAAACTGAGCCAACAATATGAAGATTGGCCATCTTCTATCCCAGCGAATAATTGTCTGACAGGCGAACTCATGGAGATAATTCGTAAATCTATTTAGCAAAGGATACCTGTTCGTATAGCCATCTAGGTGGACGGGCACTACATCCTCCCCATAAATGGAGCATATGTGGCAACAAGCTGCGCAAACGAGAGTAGAAAGATAACCAATATTCAGCGTCAACTCAGGCTCTCACTTCAAAGAAGTCGAGCTAGGTGAAAGAAAGATACTTAGTTAGAGCAAGAGATTATGTAGCCCGCCAACACCCAGACGCAGAATATTATTATGGAGGTGTCTTCGTAGCTGCTGTCATCTATCAAGCAACGGAGAAGAGACCTTAACAATATATACACGTCAAAACAATTTTATTGTTCTATCAACCTTACAATTCTATCTTGACTTTCGTCTCCCTCGACGTAATCCCCGATTTACCCACCATTGGGCCTAGCATATTCACTTGGTCTTAGAATATTACTACCCCCATAACACTAAAAGATGACAAACCAATTTATCACATTCATTATAAGCAACTATTAGCAATCTTGGCACCTGTGGGCCAATGAAAACACTCTCTGTTATAAGCAGACAAATCTCGGACAGAATACACCGACCATCAGAACCTGGAATACCTCTTCACAACTAAATTCTGGAACCCTCGGCCAATCCAATGGGCCCAATGGCTAGGCAATTTCAATTGTAAAAAATTGTCCACCGCACAGGGAGCCGAGATGGTAAACCAGATCCATTAAGCAGGAGGCCGGAGTAACGCTCCGAGGAGGGAGCTATATCTCGTGAAGAGTCAATTTTGAAACCGGAACATTTCGAACTTGCACTTTGCCAGAGACAGCACCGAATCCAGATCAGCTTTGTGGACTGGAAAAAGCAGACAACCAACCATCTCAGAATAAAGCAATTATTACAAAATACCATAATCCCAACTAAAGGATCACGTATGGCAGCAAGTCACGCCATTTATGCTCTCCAAGATGGCACAATACCAGCCCAAGGACAGATGGTAATGGATACCAGAATTGCAATAGGATTGCCCAAAGGACCCTAGCGCAGGCTGGCAGCAAGAAGTGGCATGGCAAGAAAACATCAGATAGCAGTAGGCGGTGGTGTTCTAGATTCGGCTTATACCGGCGAAATAAAACTGATTCTACGGAAACATTGGGATACCAGTTACGAATTCAAGGGGGGTGACCGTATCGCACAGCGGATTGTGGAAAAGATACAAATACAGGAGGCCATGGAAATCAATACACTGGGTAACACCAAAAGGGAACTCTGGGATTTGGTCGAGCAGTATCGGTCGCAAATGTCTAATCACCACTACAGAAGTTAAAGTCACGATGAGTGTCATAAACCCAAACCCTCAAGACCACCCATACCTTGACGAAGACAATATCAGTGCACGCACGGGGCTACGCAACGAAATAACAATGCTATCCAGTGCCATGATTGCCACAGTATAAATGTAAACCATGGACGACACATTCTTCAATAAAATAAGAAGAGTAGGAAAACAGGATGATACCTGGACAGGGTGAAAAAACAGGCTAAGTCAATTAAAAAAAGGACAGGAAGCACTCCCGCAGAACTAGGAGATGGAAGACAGACTACTGTATTATAAGAATAGACTATTCATTCCATCGGAGGAAGGACTCTTTACGGACATGGGAAAAGGATACCACAAGTCCTAGGTAGCCCGACATTTCGGACAAGAAAAAACAATTGAATCAGTCAAGAGGAACTTCTACTGGGAAAGGCTTACCTAGTGGATCAATGACTATCTTCAGTCTAGGGACAAATGTGAATATATCAAATCTCCACGGCACACGAAATATGGATTGCTTCAACCATTGGAGGTACCATACACAACATGGGCCTCAGTCTTAGTTCACTTCATCAGCCAGTTACCCGAGTCCCAAGGACCAACCCGGATCATGGTAGTAGTGCACTATTTCCTAACAATGCCAGCATTTATCGTCCTAGCAAGGGACACGATCACAGAGGAGGTTGCGGATACCTTCCCCAAAGAGGTTTGGAAACATCCTGGGCACCACCCCTGCCAAATCATATCGGAGATGGACAGAAAGTTTTCTGGGGAATTTTAGCACTCATTGTCCAAAGTATCAGGAATCAAAAGACGGATGACGATGGCATATCAGCCATACACGGACGGACAAACTGAAACCACCAATCAATTGCGGCAAGGTTATCTTCATAAATTCGTCAACTCTGATCAAAACCATTGCTATCAATTGCGACCTATAGCCCAATACTCCTACAACAAGTCCAAAGTGGGTGCACATAAATTGACCACCATCCTCGCCCAGAACTGTTGTAATCTACAAATGGAGAGGATGAAGGAAACAGAAGCACAAAACCCAGGAGCAACCATATATACGCACTGGATAAACACAGTGCAGGAGAAAGCGAGGGTAACCCGCGAAAAGACACGAGAAGCAAGGAAGGAATACTACAACCAACGAGCAACACCAGAACCCGAGATTGGAATTGGTGACATGGTAATGTTAAAACGCGAAAAACATAGGAACGAAATGCCTGACGAAGACACTGCCCCTACAACTATATGGCCCCTTTAAAGTATTACAAAAACGGGGAAATAGGGCATTCAAACTCGACATCTCACCCGGGTGGAAAAACCACCTAGTATTTTATGTATCACTCCTGGAACTGGATAAAGTGTCTAACCGGCCTAAGCGAGAACATTCCCCATGAGCATCTGAAGATGTCGAAGGTGATATGGAGTAGGAAGTTGAAAAAAGCATAAAAAGTGAAATAATCATCGATACTAGAAAGATCAGAAGGGGAAACAAGGAGGTCAAAGTGGTCTGAAACTTTATATAATGGGCAGCATCCTCAGATGATGAAAAAACCAGGGAACTACCGGAGGGGTTGGAAAATGGCAAGGAACCAGTGGACGAATTTCATAGAGAAAACCCGGGGATGCCGGGATTGAACTTGAATGAGTAGTATACGAAAGGTTTTCCACAGGTGGACAAGAAAACGCTTCTGGTTTTTACCACGACCCTACAGACCTCATAAAAGAATAAGATTGTATGAAACTTAGATGAAAAGTATTAGGGATGAAAAGTAAGAGTAGGGAGCTCGTGTTAGCCACAGAGCTCCGGGAAGGATAAGAGGGTCATGTTACCCTAAGTCCGCACATCAACTTCCAAAAAAACACTGAGCAATACCGCCCTCCAGCCCCGACGTTGGAACCATAGCTAACCACACGGCACCTGGAAAGTTGCGTTCCCTCAGCAAAGACTGAAGTGAAAAGCATCCTACTCGTGACACCGTATACGTCGCGGCCACCCATGCGACCGGTTCTAGTTCGAAGGATATATTCGAGGAACATCACCAAAATGTGAAAAACCACTCCTAGTCCACCAAGGGGTGTTATGGTCCCCCTGGTCCTCCTGGTCCACCCTGATCCATCATTGTGTACATTTTCGGTAAAGTTTGAAAAAGTCTGGAACAGAGCAGATCGGAATGCACCCAGTGGACCACAGGGACCACGACCCCCCATGGTGAACTAGGAGCCTTCAGTACCAGCTGGGACCACGCTCCGACATTTGTCTGATGCAACTTCAGAGGACCTAATGCAAGTGGAAGCATCTCGATCAGACGACATGGTATTGAGTAACAGCCACTCCAAGATTGGGTATCGGAGAGTGAGTAGTGACTCAGGGGACGTTTGTATCTTTCTTAGGCTCCCAGGGTGTGGAAAGTCACCCAAAGACCCCAGGGAACCCACTATGCTCAGTAAGCGAGTTGGGGAACTCCCAAAAGGGTTGTTGGCAACAGACCGATAACTATAGTCATAACAATTGGTTCAATACATAGGGAACAGTCATGTAATGCCTGTTAGAGATGCAAGAATGGTTGCTGCTGCCCAAGTCAAAACAGCCCCAACAATATGAAGACTAGCCATCTTCTGCCCAGTGAATAATCCACTAACATGCCAATACATGGACATTATTCGTTAATCAATTCAGCAAAGGAAAAATGTTCGTGGCAGCATCTAGGAGGACGGGCTCTAGATTCTACGAATATGAGGGGCATACGTGGCAATAGGTTGCGCAACCGAAAGTATCAAGACAACGGTGTTTCAGAGTTAAATTGGGCTCTTTCTTCAAAGAAGTCAAGCTGGGTGAGAAAAAGTTGCCTAGTTATATGGGAAAGTCATGTAGCAAGCGAACACCCAGACACAGAATATAAATTTTGAGGTGTATTCGTAGCTATTTTCGATCATCAAGAAACGGAGAAGAAACCTTAATAGTAAATACAGGATAAAACCCTTTCATCGTTATCCCTCAACCTTATACTTAGCTTTGACCCTCATTCTCCAAGACATATTCTCTGAAGTACAAACAACCGGGCTTAGTCTATTCGCTTGTCCTCAGAATATTACTACCCTCACAATAGGTTCCCTCTCGGAGATCAGGTGTGCCAGGGCATAAATGATCCTAAGTCAACCATAGTAAACTCACGAGAATGCTCCCTCAACTGTACTGTGACAAGTCCATGTATCTGTGAGAGGAGTCCTGAGTTGACCGCACTCACGAACCTCACAGGGGCTGTTATGGGGGTAGAAATATCCTATGGAAAGGTGAATATACTGAGCCCGGCCATCGTACTTCAGAGAATAAGTCTAGGGACAGAAAGGTTAAAGTAAGAATATAAGGTAGAAGTAAAACAAGAGAATGTTTTTAAAATGTATATATTGTTAAGGTCTCTTCTCCGTTGCTTGATTATCAACAATAACTGCGAAAACATCGCGATATTTATATTTCACCTATAGGTGTTCGCGGGCTACATAGTCTTTCTCTATAACTAAGGATGTTTCTTTCACCTAGCTCGACTTCTTTGAAGTGGGAGCCCAACTTGACCCTGAACGAGAGTTATCATTCTAATCTCGTTTGCGCCACGTATTGTCACATCTGCCTCTGCTATGGGGAGGGTGTAGAGCCCGTCCTCCTAGATGGGTATACGAACATTTATCCGTTGCTAAATAGATTTACAAATAATCTCCATGTTTTTACATGTCAGACGATTATTCACTGAGCAGAAGATTGTCAATCTTCATATTGTTGGCTCTGTTTCGACTTGGGCTGCAGTGAGCATTCTTGTGTCAAAACCGGCATTAAACTACTCTTTACTATACATTCAACCCAGGGTTACGACTACAGTTATCAGTCTATTGCCAACAACCCATTTGGGAGTTAGCTGACTCCCTTACCGAGTATAGTGCAATCCTACTAGTTTGTGGGTAAATTTCCAGATCGAGGAAGCCTAACTAAGGTCGAGATATCCCCTGAGTTATTGCCCACCCTGCGATACCACATCTTTGGGTGGCTGTAACTCTATGCAATGTCGTTCGCTCGAGATGCTTCCACTTGCATTAGGTGCCCTGTGGTCACTTCTCATCTACCCTGCAAGGAGGAACTGGTCGGACATACCGTCGCGACTTACATAGTGTTACGAGTAGGGTGGTCCTTATCTGTGTCCTGGTGAGGGGACACAACCTGTCTGGCCACGTGTGGTCACATATGGTCCCAATGTGGGCGCTTGAGGAGGGTGTTGGGGAGTTCTTTTTAGAGGTCCATACACGGAAATAGGGTGACTTGACCTCCTTATCCTTCCTGGGGCTTTTTGCCCTACCTAAGCTCCCTTCTCCTAAGTTTCGTCCGTAATACTTTTTCACCCAACTCTGATATATTCTTATTCCTTCATGAGCTCCGTATGGTAGGGGTAAAAGCCAGAACCCTTTACTTGTCCACTTGTGGAAAACCTTTCGCATCCACCTCATCCAAGTTCTGTCCCGGCATCCTCAGGTTTTCTCTATGAAATTTGTCCTACTCTTCCCTGGCGTTTTCCAACCGCTCTGGTGGTTCCCAGCTATTTGCATCGTCTGAAAATCCTGCTCATTTTACCAAATATCGGAGTTCTTTGACCTCCTTGTATACCCTTCTGACCTTTCTCATACAGGTAATTATTTCACATTTTACGCTTTTTTCAACTACCTACTCCATATCACCTGCCAGATATTCGGGTTCTCGTAGGCGGTATTCTCGGTTCGGTCGGTCAGAAACTTTATACCGTTCCAGGAGTGACAGATGAAATACTGGGTGGATTATCCAACGTGGAGAGATCTTTGGTTAAAAAACCATATTTCCCCATTTTTGTAATACTTTAAAGGGCCTGTACAATCTTGGTGTTAATTTCTTAGTTGGTCGTTTGGTCAGAATGTTTTTTGCGTTTAACTTTTCCCAGTCGGCTATCTCGAGATCTGGTTGTGGTGTTCCTCGCTGGTCATAGTATTTCTTCATAGCCTCTGGTATCTGTTCGAGAGTCGTGCTAGACTTCTCCTGCACCATTTTTATCCACTGCATACACATTATCAGTCCTCGACTTTGTGCTTCTCTTTCCTTCATCCATTGCTTTTGTGGGTGAAAACTGTAGTGGGATAATACAAGGGTTGATTTATGTGCCCTTGCTTTGGAATTGTTGTAGGAGTATTGAGCTAGAGGAGGCATTTGGTACCCGTCATTTTGGTCATAGTTGAAGAAATTACGAAGATAACCATACAGCAGTTGGTTGGTCCCTTCGGTTTATCCGTCCGTTTGTGAGTGATATGCTGTTGTCATCTGTCTTTTGATTCCTAATGCTTTGCACAATGATTCCCAAAATTCGGCACAAAATTTTGCAACCATGTCTGAGATGATTTCGGAAGAGAATCCATGAAGTTTCCCAACTTCTTCAAGGAGGGTATCCGCAACATCCATTGCGGTCGCGTTTCTCACTAGGCCAATAAAAAGAGCCTTTCTTGTAGAACCATCTACTACTACCATGATCTGGGTTTGTCCTTGGGACTTTGCTAACTGGGTAATGAAGTCGACTGAAATTGAGGGCCATGTCACGTAGAGTACTTCTAACGGTTGAAGCAGTCCATATTTCGAGTTCCTTGGAGATTTGTTATATTGACATTTGTCGCAAGACCAGACATAGTTGTTGATCCAGTCGGAAAGCTTTTCCCAGGGGGAGTTTCTTGTGACCAATTCGCTTCTTTTTGCTTCTCCAAAATGTCCGGCTACCCTAGAGTTGGACATCCTTTTGCAATCTTGGTTTTCAGTTCTTGCTTCGAATGAATGAATAGTTTGTTCCTGAGATGGAGTAGTCAATTTTCCAGCCCCCCGGGCTTCGGTAGTGCTTCCCGTGTTTCTTTTAATTGACTTAGCTCCTCTTTTCGTGCTATCCGCCTGTCATCCTCCATTCCAGCCATTGTTATTCTGTCCAAGATTGAGTCGTCCATGGTTTGCATTTGTACCTCAGCAATAGTAGAACTAGATATCATTGTTGTTTCGTCTTTTAGGCTAGTGTATGTGTTTATATCTTCTTCGTTGAAGTATGAGTTGTCTTGCTGGTTTGGATTTAGTAAACACATTTTTAGATTAAGTTCCTCGATCGTGATTAATCGTTTCGGACAGATGTCGCTCAAGCCAAATCCTTGAGTTCCACTTTTAGTGTTATCCAGATTATCGATTTCAAATGGCATCCTGTGTTTTTATTTTGTCTATGATCACTTGTGTGATATGGTCGCCTGCCCTGAATTCCTAATTGATATTGTCATGGTTCCGTAGTATTACTTTTATCTTGCCGATATAATCTGCATCTATAATACCACTGCCTAATGCCATTCCATGTTTGTTTGCAATACCACTTCTTGGTGCCAGTCTGCCATATGTCCCTTGGGGCAATCCTATTGCAATTCCGGTTCCTAATAACATCTGTCTTGGGGCTGGTATGGTGCCATCCTTCAGAGCATGAATGGCATGTTCTGCCGCCATTTTTGAACCTTTTGGTAGGATTATCGCGTTTTGTACTAGTGTTTTTATTCCGAGCTAGTTTGTTTTCCACGTTTTTCCTTCGAGAAGACTGACCTGAATTCGGTCCCTCCTTTGGCAAAGTGAAAATTCAAAGTGTTCCGGTTTCAAAGTTGACTATTGGCGATGTATAGCTCCCTGCTCAGGGCAGTACTCCGGCCGCCTGCTAAATCCATCTGGTTTACCCCCTCAGCTTCCGGGTTGATACACAATTTTAAAGCTAAAATTAGCTAGCCATTGGGCCTATCGGATTGGTCGGGGTTCCAGAGTTTAGTTGTAAGAAAGTATTGTAGATTCTGATACTTGGGATAAACCGTCACAGGTTCGTATGCTCCCAAAAGGTGGTGGTTCCATTCACAGAAAGCCTCAAAGATTGCCAATAGCTCCTTGTCAACAATTGCATAGTTTAATTTGGTATCATTTAGCTTTCGTGAGTAGAACACGACTGGGTGTAGTCGTTTTCCCAAGTACTGGGAAAGGATGTAGCGTAGTGCAAAATCAGTAGCGTGTGTTTCGAATACCGTCTTTTGGTTTTTGTAAAAATACTCTAGGATAGGGGTCGAGGTAAATCTTCGCTTACCTTCTTCAAAGGCTTCGTCTTGTTCCTCTCCCCAAAACCATAAATGTTCTCACCCTTTAACTTTCCACCTCACAGGAATTGCTTTGCAGACGTTTGCAAAGTTTCTATACATCCTCGATCGAAATTTGCAAAACCAATAAATATTTGTAAATCCTTTACTGACCGTGGCGCTTCCCATTTCAGGATACTCTCAACTTTCTCTTCTCTCATAGTAACTCCACTTTTTCTGACCATGTATCCTAGGAATTCAACTGTATCGACGTGGGACACCAATCTCTTTCAAAATACCGCGAAGTCATGACATTCTTGTCTGGCTAGTACTAGTTTTACTAGAGCCTGGTGTTCGTCTATAGTCTTTGAGTGGATTAGAATGTCATCTCAATATATTACAACGCCGTGATCTAGAAATTCTCACAGGATAGTGTTCTTCATGGCTTGGAATGTGGCTGTGCGTTGACCAAACCAAATGGCATTACTTTGTATTCGTAATGTCCATATCCTGTGTGAAAGGCGGTTTTCCATTCAGCTCCTTTTTGATTCGAATTAAATGGTAACCGTCGATTAGGTCTACCTTGGTCAAGATCGTCGCCCAGCTAGTGTTTCCCTTTGTTCAGTCATGAAACGTAAGGGATATTTGTTGAGTATGGTGAACTTGTTTAGTTGGAGGTAGTCCACGCACAATCGTAGTCATCTGCCAGGTTTGGGGACAAATAAGATTCGTCCGCCTGCTGGAGATTTGCTATGAACTATTTTCCCTTCGGCTAACATTTTGTGAAGATATTTGTTTAATCTTTTTAATTAGTATGCCGATATTGGGTATATTAGTCCCCAGGGCAGAGTTTCTCCATCCTTCAGGGGGATCGCATGGTCGTAGGTCTGCCTAGCAGCCAGCATTTCTACTTTTTTATTCTCAAACAGCTCTTTGTACTTCCAATACGGCCTGGATGATCCTTCTAGTTGCACTTCCTCATATCTTCTGGATCTGATTCTTCCTCTCATTCTGGCTTCTGCATTGAAAGCCAACCTCTCATCCCATTCAAACATGTCAGCGATGCCTTCATCTTGAACAGCCTCCACACATTTTTCATCTTACAAAGACCCTGTTTCCGGGGTTTCAATATTTTATATCGGACATTCCTGGTGCCAACATCCCAATGGTATAATCATATTATATTTGCCCGCGTCCACAATCTCGCAGGAGACCCTAGTCATATGGCTATTAGTTCTAATTTCCAATTGGATCGGGTGTGAGTAATATTGTCCTCATATGGAGAATACTTGGCGGTTGAATGCATTTATTTTAAGCGGGTTTCCTCTTATTTGGTAAGGTACTTTAAGGGTTCGTGCCGTGTTCTGATTGAGGAGCAAAATGTTTGAGCCAGAGTCTAGTAAGACTATAATCTTATGCCGTTTATCTGGCAGGAATAGGAAGGCTTTTCCTTTGCGGCATTCGTAGTGCTGTGGCCTAGGTTTGTTCTTTGGTTACTTGGGGCCTTGGCCTGGTGTTTCATCAACTCTTTTGATTGTGGAAACTTTCGGATTTGTTACCGCGCCTTGGGAGTTTCGGCCCTTAAGGCCTCCTAAGACAAACTGTCCATCCTTTCACCAAATATTTGTGAAAACTTAAAATAGTCTTTTAATAATTGGGAAATCAGTGCAGGACATTTTTCGTGAAATATTAAAATATGCTTGTTTCTATATCAGGCAGCTGACAACCAGCGGTCTTTAATGCCTTCCGAGGGATTCCCAGATAGCAGGCGGAGTTCTTCTGATGACTTGTGGTTTGCAGCTCGGATGCACCTTCCCTTCTGACCGGCTTATCCACACCTCTCGCAAGTTACGAGGGGTCTTCAGTGCCTATCGCCTGATTCCATCAGCCTGAGCTAAAGTTTCTGCATGAGGTGTGTAGCGGTTTTGTGTCTGCAATAAACGTGCCGAACTACAATGAGTGAAATCTTAGGTTAGGCGCTTTGTCCGACATGACAACCAAATGGCGTGTTTTGTTATCATATAGTATGAGCCATAGCACACATGGTTTATTCTTCTGTGTGGGACCCTTTTCTTCTAATCATTTTCGATCATGTGCTTTAAGACCTGCCTCTGGTGACAATTACAGTAGTGCCACTCTCGTCTGATAACACTTTCTCACTCGTCACCTTGACCCGAGTTCCGTACTGGGCTCTTCTCTTGCAGTCTTTGTGTCCTCTTAGGTTTTCTACTAACCGTCGTAAGTCCTAGGGGTCCCCCCAACAAGCGGAGCCATTTTCAGGTCGTGTCGTGGAAGGTGGGTTCCTTCGCAGCTCTCTAGAGTATATCTGTAATGTAGGCTTTTTAGTTTCTTCGCCATACAACACCTTGGAGATTCACCACTACCAGTCGGAACTTATCTCCCTTTTGGTAGGGTACACTCTCATCGCATCAGGAAAATGTCGGAGCGTAGTCCAAGGTTGTCCTGAATGCTCCATGTCCACCAAGGGGGGCTTTGGTCCCTGTGGTCCACCTGGTCCACTCCGATTCCATCTAATCCACACTCTTTTCAAATGTTACCGAAAATGTGGACCAGGCTGGATCAGTGTGGACCAGAAGGAAGAGGGGGACCCTAACCCCCCTTGGAGTACCAGGACTCATTTTTACATTTTGCAAATGCGGTATGGGCTTAAAAGGTCTCCTTGGGCCTTTTATCGGTTCCCAGTTCGATGGCGGGACTACCCACCTGCTGTCAGCACTGGTGCCAATGAGCTTTATTGCTTATCATCTTCCATCAAGGTCCACTCTAGTGGCCTTCGGCTTTGTTGTCGCGACCTGTCTCCACCACTATCCTCAGCAATGACAGCTACCCTTGGCTTCCTCACCTAAGGGTGGTTCGATCTTCCTCCCCGTTACTTGAACGATCTCCTCTGCATGCTATTGACTCGAATTTCTTTCTGGCTGTGTTTCCATCTCTGGTTTGACAGGGCACATCTTCCACATTGTGCCTTTGCTTTTCGTTGGTCAACTACTTTTTGGTCGATACCTGTGTATGCATCGGCCCAAACCCTGTGCATGATCTTCTTCCGGGGCTGCCCCTTCCCTTTTCCTGCTTCTCCTCCCTTTTCTTGGCCTCGTATACCCTGTTCTCCTTAGTAGTATACTCAGGTTTTTTCGTTGCCTTTGCCGTTGTTGGCTCGTCATCTCTTCTTTTGCCACTTGAATTTTACCCCAAGAAATTATTATTCTTACGCATTTTTCCTTCCTGGAAATACTCCTCATCACAGACCACATGTCGTACAGTTTCTATGCAATATCTGTCATCGGCATATTCTTGATGCATTAATATATGTCATAAGACTTGATCCCGTCATTGGTCTCTGACTAATTTTCGGAACGCGATTCGAGCAACTATTACATAAACATTCCAATTTTCAAATTCCATTAAGAATTGGTTAATGTCATTCTTAAATTGGAGTTGCAGCATTGCTCGTGGGGCTTTTTCTTCTTCAGGGATCCGACCCAAACGAAGTATAGCCTGTTCGGCAAAGACATGACATGATTCGTAACCTTCCTGCCGGGTATGCCCTAGTTCCCGGTCCTTTGTTTCCGATAGGTCAAAGCGAGGGATGCTACTTGTAAGGAGTTCATTGTGGACAAGACATATCTCATGGGGTCAGCCATGTCCTGCCACTGGTATGGGTTTTGGTCAAAACTCTCCTTGCAGGTCGTTAGCCCCAACCGGTTATCCTGGTCTTTGGCATGTTTGTATTCTGATTGGGGTTCAGCTGGACCTTTGGTGCTCTCTCCTAGGTCTTCTCTAATGCCCTAGAGAACTGTATTTCGTCCTCAGTAGTTTCTCCGTACTTTTTCCTCATTAGTGTTATCCTTCTCTCCTGGTTTCTCATTGTGTTTCTCAGGTCTCTTGTCCTACCTTCCTCAAGGGATTGGAATCCTAGGTGTTCTGGGGCGATGCTTTGGGCTAGATTGTGCTCGTAGAAGTAGAGACTTCAGTTGATGCAGTCAACTTGTGTAGTCATTTTGGGAGGTAATATGGGTTGTCCTAGTGTTTGAGAGTGTTGAGACTAGGACCATTTCATCGCCGCGTGATGGAAGAGTCCTGATAGCATAGCAGGAAATAGTCTAGTATTGGTGGATCTTGCACCCCTTGTGTCTTGCAATGTAAAAGTTGGAGCTTGGGACTAAGAGAGTTCGTCTGGTTCCATAAGATCTACTCCTGCTTCTTAGGGATTTGACCGCGACATGTTTGAAGTAGACAAGTGATTCTTCTCTTTTCAACGGTTACAAAATATCCAGCCTTGAGGCCGTTGTTGCCCTTCTTCCTCTGTAACTTGGTACCATTTTGAATCCCAGTCATTGGCCTCCGTTGGTGTGGGATGCCCAATAAATTATTTTCCCTAGAAGGATTACTATACTGGTTGAAAATGCCAGGTGAGGACAATAGATTGTTGGTTTGCGTACTACGGGTAGGTGGAGCAACGAGTTTCTTGCCTTGACTCCAATGATCAAACGAGATCAATTGTTGGTAAAGGTATATCAGGGTAAGGTTCAATGAGTTGATAAAATTGCAATTCGTATTCCTGATCGATATCACACATGTGTCTCAGGAACCTGGAGATTACGAATATACTGTTATGGGGGTTGCTATACTCTAAGGAGAACTGAATATACTAAGCCCGGCCGGTCTACTTCGGACAATACGTCTGGGGAGACAACGGTTAAAGTAAAGATATAAGGTAGACGTAAAATGATAAACTTTTTTTTAACGTTTATATCGTGTTAACCCTACTCCGTTGCTCGATAATCGACAATAGCTATAAAGACACCTCGATATTCATATTCCGCATCTTGGTATTCGCGGGCTACATAACCTTTCCCTATAACTATGTATCTTTCTTTCACCTAGCTCAACTACTTTGAAGTGGGGGTGCAACTCCACCATGAATAACCGTTATCTTTCTACTCTCGTTTGGGGAACTAAGTGCCAGGTATGCCTCTCTTATGAGGAGGGTGTAGTGCCCGTCCTCCAAAATGGCGATAGGAACATTTATCCGTTGCTAGATCGATTTACGAATGATCTCCATGTGTTCGCATGTCAGTCGATGATTTGTTGGGAAGAAGATGCCCAATCTTCATATTATGGCTCCGTTTCGACTTGGGCTGGATCCAGCATTCCTGCCTTGTAACAGGCATTACACAACTCTTTCCTATGTATCTAACCCGTGGTTACCACTACAGTTATTGGTCTGTTGCCAACAACCCCTTTGGGGGATACCCGACCCTCTTACCGAGCACAATGTCTTCCTAGTCGTTTCTGGGCAACTGCCCAGACCGAGGAAGCCTGACTACTCTATTTACGTTCCGTGACGTATTTCCCACTCTCCGATATCCAATCTTTGGGTGGCTGTAACTCTATGCGAAGTTGTCCGAACGAGATTCTGCTACTCGCATTAGGTGCTCTGTGGTCTCCTCTCATCCATCCTGCGAACAGGAACCGGTGGGTCGGATGGCTGTGACGTATACTGTGTTACAAGTAGGGTGCTCTTCATCGGTGTCTTTGCTGAGAGGACACTTCTTCCTTTGTAATATGTGGTGACCTATCGTCCCCACGTCAGTGCTCGAGGGGGCTCTTGCTAAGTCTGTGTTGGAGGTTCCAGCGCAGAGATAGCATAACTTGACCCCATTATCCTTCCGGGTCCTCTGTTCCTAACATTTGCGACCCAATTGCCAGTATTCTCACCGGTGGAGTTCATGATTCTTTCAGGGGTCCACGAGTTTGGCCCTCAGACCACCTCTTAGTGTACCCTACATCACTTCCGTCCAAGCCTGTACCTAAACCCAATTATTGCGACTCTCATAGTTCCTAAACTATTGTGCGCCTTCCTTACAAATGGCACACGGAATCATCACATACTTTCCCACTCCTACTATTTGCCCTTCTACCCCTGCCACCATATTACGCCCTGAGTTGATCCCTCCCGGGACAGGCCCCGACAGTACAGTGCTTGCGTCGCCTAGTGGTAGGCTGGAGCTGGGGATATCAGAAGCAGTATCCCAGGCCCGGGCAAGCGAAGATGAATACCGGCCTAGCCTTGACGACGGGAACATCGGTGGTGTGAAGGCCCTACCGCGAGTTATTGTTTAACAAGCCAGAGGCATCTGCCAGAGAGGAGCTGCCTCCTGTGATCTGGTGGTGCTCATAATTCATACAGTCTGTCGGCGATTGTTTCCTTGTGTCCTGGCCACTTGAGACTCTGGACGCCATCCTGCTGCAGTGCCCTTAGCACTATTAGGCTCTTTTCTATTTGGCTCCGTGTCTGGTTCAGTTTCGTCCCCCTGGCATGACACCAGGTACTCATCACTGCTACTGTCGCTAGGAGCAACATCTTCTCTATGTCCTTGTCGATCAGGCTCCATCTCAGGTTCGGTATAAGCAGTTGTCTGAATTGTACTCCTCCTGAGGGGCTTTGTTTGCCTTCCTCGAAGGACTCCTCCAATTGGCTGTTGGAAACAATTCCAACTTGAGAACAGGCTGTTCGGTGGCAGACCTTGAGGGCTGCGGAATTCGTTCTGCAGCGTTCGGGATCCGGAGCCTATTTTTTCTCATCCGACCGGAAGTCAGCTGCCATTTAGATTTCCCACTCTGTGGGTTGGCTGACTGGATCAAATGGTGTCGAGTATAGCGGCACACCTACACCTGCCGAGATTACCCACCTGGGGAGCTGGCTGACTGGATTCCCTTATGTCTGGTATGAGATTGCGCCTAGAGCGGCTCAGATTTGCTACGCGGGGAGTTGGCTGACTCCGGTAATTTGATTGCTTGGTAAGCCGGATACTAGATGGTTTGAGAACGTTGGATAAGAGAGGAATTGGGAGGTATGCGAATTGAAATATATCTTGAGTGTGCTAAAGGCTCCTTAGTGGTTTGTGTAGTTTTCTTGTGTTGTTGAAAAGAATGTGTTAGGTATTATACTAGTACTAGAGTATTAGGATCAGGCGTGGAGGGATTGCTCGGATCACGGACTATCGCTTGGTATATGAGGGAAAGATATGTCGACTAGTACACACAATGGTTTCTCAGTGTTTAATACTAGGTTCGTGATCCAGGGGTTCTAAGCTGAAAAATATTAGACAAAATGAATGGTCGGTAATGTCAGCAGCTGGGCAGAATGGAGCTACAAGAAGGATCAATTAGTGATGTGGTTGGACACAAGACATTTACCACCCCAAAAGAGTATTAGGAGTATATACTCTCCTCCCAGAAAGCTAAATACCTGGAGCTGAATGCCTTAGAAGCTGTATGCAGGAAGTTCTGTCACGCCAATGAGCTGACACAGTTGGTTTGCGCCACACCGGATATTGATGTGCACACACCATCACTCGATATCTAAGTAAATGGATTCGCAAGTAAATGAGATTGTGCCCCTGACATACACAATCTCAACTCTCATGAGGCGCAACTCATGCAAGTTGTCATGAGCATACTTAGAAGGCGGGAAGTAGTGGTAGATGCGAGAAAAAATTCGCCTCTGAAACAGTGTTGTGAGAATCATCAACCTTGTGCCTTGGAGCAGATGTGCTTACGTACTATCATAGGACACAGGACTCGGCACTCAGCCTGTAGATAAATTGGCATGCCAGAAATAAAGATATCGCCAACTTGGCGATCTCGGTGAAATCTAGCCGCAAGGGGTATTGGTTAGCAATATGGTTGCTTGCGAGATATTCACCACGCCAGAAGAGTATTAGAAGTATCTGCTCTCAACTCCGAACGTCAAATAGGCAGCACTGCACACCTTTGAAACTGTATGCAAGGAGTTTGCTAGCGAAAACGGTGATGCAGTCGGTTCACACCAGACTGGATAAGGTCGTGCACAAACCATCACTCGATATGTGAGTCAATGGAATAGCGTGTGAACAACCTTGTGCCTGTGACACAGACTATCGGAACTCTCATGGGGCTCAACCCATTGTCACGAGAAGAGTTGGAATCGTGAAAATATGCCTCTGACGCAAAAGATCTCAACTCCCTGGATCAGCATCCAGTGTGAAAGAATTGGTCACAACAGGGGTGTCGCTCATTTCATCCGCCCGGCCCAAAATGGCTTAGTGGTATCTGCCTCATCTTCTGATGATGAATTAGCTTGGCTGAACGGAATGTAAACCTATGCACTAGTACTAGGGCCAGAGCCTAGATAGTCCCACACATTCAAGAAATGCTAGCTGGCGCTATTTACTAGTGGGAGAAATATTCTAAAGGCAACGAATCCCCGGTGCCAAGGCAAGGGGGCCCCTGGGTTTTATTACTATTATACAAGTGACAACACCCCATGGAAAAGTAAAGAAGAACAGACGCTCAGGAGGAAAAATGTATTAAGAATAAGGGTAATTTGGGCAGTGGAAAAAGCCTGATAGAAATAGTAAGAGATATCAAGTCAACGACGCCCTAGGAGACTTCTCCCACACTGAGTCATAGTAGACAGCGGTTGTCTAGACAGGTTGGGCCGTCTGGGGTCGGATGCGTCAGCTTGTCCTTTTTCCTCCCCTTTTCGGACAGTGTTCATCACAATAGAAGGAGTGGTATCTCTAGCTTGTGGTGCCGTCCTGGGGTGCAGGGGGATTAGGTGGTCTGGGAGGAACTGTTAGGGGGGTAGTAATATTCTAAGGAGAAGCGAATATACTAAGCCCGTTCGTGGTACTTCGGAGAAGACGTCTAGGGAAACGAAGGTCAAGGTAGAATTATAACGTCGGTGAAGCCATAATTCTTTTTTAACGTGTATATATTGTTAAGGTCTCTTCTCCGTTGCTGGATGTTTTATAACAACTACGAAGACACCTCCATGTTTATATTCCGCGTATAGGTGTTCGCGGGCTTCAGAATCTCTTCCTATAACTTAGTAACTTTCTTTCACCTGGCTCAACTTCTTTGAAGTGGGAGCCCGACTTGACCCTGAACATTGGTTATCTTCCTACTCTCGTTTGCGCAACTTATTGCCATATATGCCCATCGCATGGGGAGGGTTTAGTGCCAGTCCACCAAGATGGCAATACGAACATGTATCCGTTGCTAAAAAGATTTACAAATAATCTTCATGTGTTCGCATGTCAGACAATTATTGGCCGGGATAGAAGATGGCCAGTCTTCATATTGTTGACGCCGTTTGGACTTGGTCCGCAGGAGGCATTCCTTTGTCTTAACCGGCATCTCACGACTCTTTCCTATCGATCGAACCAATGGTTACAACAATAGTTATCGGTCTCTTGCCAACAACCCCTTTGGGAGTTCCCCAACCCTCTTTGCGAGCATGGTGGATTCTTACTGGTTACTGGGCATCTTTCCAGACTGAGGAAGCCTAACTTAGGTAGATACATCCTGTGAGTTATGGATCCACTTTCCGATACGTTCTTCTAGTGGTTGTAACTCTGTACGATGTCGTCCGATCGAGATGTTTTCACCTGCACCAGGTGCTCTGAGGTCTCCTCTCATATATCCTGCGAACAGGAACCGGTCGGTGGGACGGCCGCGACTTATCCCGTGTTGCAAGTAGGGTCTTCTTTACTCATGTCTTTGGTGAGGGTAGGCAACTTCCCAGGCGGCCTATGGCGACCTACTGTCCCAATGTCGGGGCTGGGGCGGGCTGTTGCTAAGTCTTTTTTAGATGTTCGTGCGTGGAGGTAGGGTAACTTGACCCCCTTATCCTTCTGGGAGCTCTGTGCCTAACAGGAACCCTTGTTGGGGCAGGAATGGTAGCCGCTAAGGCAGGAGAAATCTTAGGAGCAAGGGGGGCAGTCTCGGGTTTGGGAGTGGAAGTCGAGGAGTGATGAATATTGTGATCTTTGGATGATTCTGGCTGGGGAACAGGGCTGCCCATTGTGCCGTCATGCCTGGACCAGGACGACAATTGTCTGTTTTTTTAGTGGCTGTAGCGGTTGGCATAGGTTGGGGCGCAAGATTTGTAGTACCCAGTTTTAGGTGGCACTGTCACTGCGGTTAGTTCGGGCGCCACAGTCTGGGGATTTCTTAAGAGTTCTGCAATAAACGGATTTGCTTGGACAAATGCCCTCATGGATACCAGTATATCTTGTTCAGAATGCCCTAACCCAGAGGGCTCAGAGTCTGAGCCCAGATGCTGCAATGCCTGGGTACGTCTGCTAGGTTGATCACAAATGAGAATGATCGCATTCTTCACAACTGCTACGCAGTGATTCATAACTTTGGGGAATCCCCCTCAGTTGTAAACCATCGCTAGGTTTGCCAGGTCAATCACAAACGGGAGAATCATCACTCTTGTCTTCCAAGATGTTTGATGAGCTATTGAGTTTGTATTATGATATTTAATCAAAAAAAATATCGATCAACAAAACTTACAACATCAATGATGCCTTCATTGGATCTATTAGGTGGCAGAGCTTGTCTCAATGTTTCCTCAACGCCATTGTGAAGGTCGTGGCCATTGTCTTCTTTATCAATGTTAATACCAGGGTTGTCGTTGTGGCTCTCATCATCGTTGCAATCTTTTTCCCCAGGGTCATCCATTTGCCCCAAGCGATACCAGAGTTTGCAGTCGAAAAGGGGTATCACACCGAAGGAAGCGTGGGGGTCACATCACGGTTGCTATCTTGACCCAAATGGGCGTCCAGCAACAGCAGATTAGGGGGATCTTTTCCCGCCTAGACCAGGAGCCATGCTCGGATGGCATCATCCCATGAGTCAGTGCCCACTTTCCGATAACCAATCTTGGAGTGGCTGTAACTTTATGCAATGTCGTCTGATAGAGATACTTCCACCTGCATCAGGTGCTCCCCGGTTCCCTCTCAGTTATCATGCGAACAGGAACCGGTCGGACAGCGGGCCGCAACTTATGTGGTCCTACGAGGATGGTGCTTCTTACTTGTGTATTTGGTGAGGGGACAAAACTTTCCAGGCGACATATGATGACCTACTGTCCCAACGTCAATGCTGGAGGTTCGTGGGCCCAGGTAGTGCAACTTGACTCTCTTATCCTTCTGGGAGCTCTGTGCCTAACAAGGTGATTATCTCACTTTTCAAGATTTTTTGACACTCCCATTCCATAATTGTTTCATTATCCTCGGGTTCTCGTGGGGGTTCCTCTCGATTCAGTCGGTCGGAGGCTTTGTACAGTTCAACACTGGACACGTGAAATACTCGATGGATTTTACCGTAGGGTGAGATACCAAGTTTGAAAACCCTGTTCCCTCTTTTTTCTAATACTTTAAAATGGCCATATACTCGCGTGGTCAATTTCTTAGTTAGTCCCTTAGTCAGAATGCTTTTTGTGTCTAGAAGTACCAATTCACCAATCTCGATGTCTTGTTGCTAGGTTGCTCACTGCTTGTAATAGTACTTCATAGCTTCTCGTGTCTCTTGTAGAGCTGTCCGCACCTTCTCCTGTATGGCCTTCATCCAGTGCGTCTACATTGGCGCTCCTGGATTCTGACCCTCTGTCTCTTGCCATCATTCCATCTGAGGCTGAAAGCCGTAATTGGGAAAGAACAGTATCAATTTGGGGGAACTAGCTTTGGAATTGTCATAGGCGTATTCGGCTAATTGTAGCAGCTGCTACCAATCTGTTATGGTAGTAGTAATATTCTAAGAACAAGCGAATGTACTAGGCCACCGTGGTTTGTACTTCAGAGGATACTTCTGGTGTGATGAAGGTAAAATACTGTGCAAGGTAGAGGTAAAGCAATAAAATATGTCTAACGTGTATATATTGTTATTGTCCCTTCTCCGTGGCTGATGATCAGTAAAAGCTACGAAGACACTTCAATAGTTGTATTTGGTGTCTGGATGTTCACTAGGTCCATAACTATTCTGTATAACCAAGTATTTCTCCACAACCATTTGACTTCTTTTGAGGTGGACGTCCGGTTGACCCAGAACTCCTGTTGGCTTCCTACTCTGGTTTTCACCACTTATTGCCACATATGTCTCTGCTATGAGGAGTATATGGAGTCCGTCCACCTAGAGGGCTATACCAACATTTATCCGTTGCCAATAGTTTTACTAATAATCTTCATGTGTTCCCTGGTTGACTGATTATTCATGTGGCTGAACAGCCCAGTCTCCCTTTTGTTGGCTTGTTTTAACTTGGCCTGCCTCCGGCATTCCCTCCTCTCAACCAGCATTATACCAGTCTTCCTATAACTTGAATCAGTAGTTACAAGTAGAGTTATCGGTCTCTTGCCAACAACCCTGTTGGGAGTTCCCCAACCCTCTTGGTAACCATAGTGCATTTCTAGTAGTTTCGAGCGACTTTCCAGACTGAGGAAGCCCAACTGATGTAGATACGTCCTGTGAGTTATTACACCCTTTCAGATAGTCTATCTTGGAGTGGCTATAACTTCATGCGAGGTTGTCCGATCAGGATGCTTCCACCCCCAAGAGAGGATCAGAGAGCCTCTCACATATCCCCTGCGACCAGGCACTGGTCGGAGGGAGGGCCGCGACTTATCAATTGTTCCAAGGAAGGTGTACTCAACATCTGTCTTTCGTGAGGGGAAAAAACTCCGCTGATGACGGCTGGTGACATATTGTACCAAAGTCGGGGTCGGAAGAGGCTGTTGGTATGCCATTTTTGGAGGTTTGTGCCCCAAGGTAAGCTTACTTGACCAAGTTATTCTTTCCGGAGCTCTGTGCCTAACTCAAGCTCTATACTCCAAAGTTTCATCACAAGTACTTTTCATCTAACTATTATATATTCTAATCCCTTGATGAGCTCTGTATTGTAGGGGTAAAAGGGGCTAGCATTTACTTGGCCACTTGTGGAGAAGGTCTCTTATACTAGTGATCCAAGTTTAGTCCCGGAATTGCGGTGTTTTCAGTAGGAAATCTTTCCCCCTCTTTCCTGGCATTTTCCAACCCCTCCGCTGGGTCCCTGGTGTTTTCATGTTTCGAGCATCCTGCCCTTTTGACAAAGTACCTGAGTTCCTAGAACTCCTCATTTACTTTTTTAATCTTTCTCCTGTCGGTGATTATTGCAGTTCTCACGATCTTTTTGAACATTCCATTCCATGTCAGCTTCAACGTGTTCAGCCTCTCATGGGCGTTGCTCTTGGTGAGGTTGGTCAGAGATTTGGTAATGTTCAAAGAGTCAGATATATAATGCTGGGTGGACCTTCCCGCCAGGTCAGATATCAAGTATGACTGCGCTGATTCCGGTGACAAACAGCGACTAAGCAAGGCAGATATCCTCATGAGTAATAGTTATTAGTTATCGGTTAGTTATTTTTCACGCTATGAGATTAGTTGACTCATAGGTTTTCCCATGACAACGCATTAGCTTGGCATCAGTTTAGTGTTATTGGTTGTTGAGTAACATGACTCATGATTGTGGTCATGTGGTTTATGTGTCTCGCACAGGACTGTTAGTTATGCGTCATGGGGTTTGCGGATGTGACCCTGGTGGACCACATGAGATGTTTTAGGGGTTTTGATAGGTTGCGAGATATGGCGCAGCTGACTCGTACGAGTCAGATGATCAATTTCACACTATAACTCACTATGCGTTATGAGTTGCTTGATGCGAGAGTATGAGTCACGTAGGGTGAGGGTAGAGGGAAGAACCCCTATATAAGGGCACCCTCGAGGCTTGGTATTTAGGCACGAACCATCTCCTCTACACACCCACTTATTGATATCTCAACACCATGAGAATTCATCGTCAACATCCACTCCTGCACTCTCAGTGAGCTGTACCAGCACTCTCCTTGAGCTGCACCCCCCCCTCACAACTTACTTCCCTCTTCATGTCCTTGGGCCAAGGCTTGCTTGTTTCTAGAGGTTCTTTGGCTCTATCACCCCCGCTCTGGGCCTGCGCTTTGCTGCCTCGCATAGGGTTCGCACGATCGGCACGACCCTCATGCCCCATGTTGCAGAGGGCTGGAACCACAGTTCGCAGTAGGGGAAAACCTTTCAACAGGCTACAGTCGATTTCTCCGTTCTCTTCACTCCCTTTAGAGGCTGCCTAGTGAGACACGCACATGGTTACCAATAGTTTCCACAGTTATTGGATCTACCACACCTCCCCGCCCTCACATTCTGGTCCCGTTGCTCTGTTACAGCTACAATCCACTCACTCGGCTGGCACCCTACTGCCTCTTTACCCTAAGCTACCCATGCAATTTCTCCATAGTGGCACCCAACGGTTACGCTCAGTGGTCGTATTGCACTGCCTTGATGGCGGATGACAACGCCTTGGGTTTTTGTGTAATGCTAGCACGGCCACGGTGTTTTTTTCTGGACCCCCGCACCCCGATTCTTCTTCTTTAACTGTCAGTTACTTTGGGTTTCAGAAGTGGTTATAACAATAATTTATTTTGTTGGTGTCTACTACAAGGGGTGTTCTGTTGATTCCTCACTATGTTTTTATTTGATTTTTGTTTCCTGCCCACTTAGCTAGTCAGGTTTGAATTTCGTATTTGGCGTAGCAGTTGGTAGGCACAGAGCTCGCAGATGGATAAGGGATTCAAGTTACCCTACCTACGCGCACGAACCTCTAAAAAAGCCTTGGCAACACCCCTCTCCAGCCCCGATGTTGGGATAATAGGACACCATAACTCGTCTGGGAAGTTGCGTCCGCTCACCAAAGACCTAAGTAGAGAAGACCCTACTTGCAACACCGTATACGTCGCGGCCGTCCGTCCGACCAGTTCCTGTTCGCAGAGGATATTAGAGGAGCCCTCAGATCACCTGATGGAGGTGGAAGCATCTCGATCGGACGACATGGCACAGAGTTAAAACCACAACAAGAATGGGTATACAAAAGTGGATTCAAACTCACGGGACGTATCTACCTTCGTTAGGCTTCCTCAGTCTGGAAAGAAGCCCAGTAACCAGTAGGCATGCCCTATGGTCGGAAAGAGAGTCAGGGAACTCCTAAGGGGTTGTTGGCAAGAGAGTGATAACTATTGTTGTAACCATTGGTTCGATCAATAGGAAAGAGTTGTGAGATGCCGGTTAGGACAAAGGAATGCCTGCTGCAGACCAAGTCGAAATGGAGCCAACAATACGAAGCCTGGCCATCTCTATCCCAGCGAATAAGTGTCTGACATGCGAACATATGGAGATCATTCGTAAATCTATTTTGCAACGGATACATCTTCGTAGAGCCATGTAAGTGGACGGGCACTACACCCTCCCCATGAGAGAGGGATACATTGCAATAAATAGAGCAAACGAGAGTAGAAATATACCGGATGTTCAGGGTCAAGTCGGGCTCCCACTTCAAAGCAGTCGAGCTAGGGGAAAGAAAGATACTTAGTTATAGGAAGAGACTATGCAACCCGCCAACACCGAGACACGGAATATAAATATCGAGGTGTCTTCGTAGCTGCTCCCGATCATCAAGCAATGGCGAAGAGACCTTGATAATATATACAGGTTAAACAATTTTATTGTTCTACCAACCTTGCAATTCTATCTTGACTTTCGTCTGCCTAGACGTATTCTCCGAAATACCCATGATCGGGCCTAGGATATTCGCTTGTTCTTAGAATATTAATACCCCTATAACAGAATATTGTTGTCTCTACGTTACCGAGACACACGAGCGCTATCGATCACGAATACGAATCGCAATCCTATCACCTCACTCAACCTGACCCCGACATACCTTTACCAATAATAAAACTCAATTTATCACTAAAAGGATAAGAAACACTTTCCTACTTCACAAATGTTGAGGTCTAACCCTGAGGGAGCAGGACCAGATGACATGGAGACAGATGAACTCTCTCGGTCCCAAGCTTGAACAGTGACATCGCAAGACACAAGGATCGCTAGATCCACCGATACTAGAATATCTCCCGCTCTGCCACCCGGGCTCTTCCCTTGAGCAGCGATGGGACGGTCCCAGTCCTAACAGTCTCAGACACCAGCAGAACCATTATTATCTCCAGAACTGTCCTGACGACTTGACCGCATCAACCGAAGTCTACACCTGTACCAGGGGAATCTAGCAAAATGGATCGACTCGGAACACTCAGCGTTCCAATCCCTTCCAACCCTAATACAACATTTGGTAAGGGAACTGCGCACAGTCAGAAAAGAAATAATGACGGGTGCCAGATACACAGGAACAGAGCTGGAACAAATAGACACCTGCATGGTACAGGTGGAAGCAGCAACAAAGGGGCTCCAGGAATGGGTCAAAAGCGTCAGTAGTATGATGGATAGACAACACCACCGTCAGACCCAGCACGAGCAGATCACATCAGACCTCCACCAGACCATACAAGCAGAAGGAGTGGCAGCAATGGGCAGGGACGAACAGCTAAAACAGGAACTCCTAGATACGAAGCCCAGCATCAACGAGAAATACAGAACTATTAAAAGAGACGCAACGCTAGGATGGTCGAATTAGAAGCAAACAAAGAAGCTAGAGAAAGCCAGGAAAGACACATAGCCGAGTTGACAGAAGCGGTTACTTCCTTGATGGGCCAAGTGAAAGGCCAGTGTGGAAACACAACCCCGGAACGAAGTGCCAGAGCAACAGGAGGAGCAGGCGGACGACGACCATCTTATACAATGCATGGGCTCCTTGAGGCACCCCTGATCCTAGACATAGTGCAGGAGAAGCAAGTGATGAGGAGAGACGAAGAAGACGGGATGACCCACCTCACAAACGAAAATAAGCAGCCTGCAGAAAAAGAAAAAAGTGATGAGGAAATATATGGAGAAGCTACTGAGGACGAAATACGATTCGCCTGGGCCTTAGGAAAGGCCATAGAAGAAACCACGAAAAGTACAGCTCAACGTCCATCAGGAGTCGAACATGCCAAACACCAGGATATCTGGTTCTGGTTAACCACATGTAAGGATTTTTCGATCGCAACCCCTACCAGTGGCAAGACGAGGCGGACCATATCAAGTAGGCCTTGTCCAAACTCAAAGGATGACAAGGAGCATCCTTCGCTACAACCTACCGGAACCAAATGACCGGCGAATTTTGCCAAGCTTGATACGAAAGTTACGAATTATGGGATGTCATTGGCGAACAAGCTATAAATCGACTCGGTCCCACTCATGAACAAGAAACAGCCCTACAAGAAATGTTGGAAGTCAGATACAAGAATGACATTAACCAATTTCTATTAGAATTCGAAAATTGGAATGTTGAAGCAAAGGTTACTGGAATCGCCTTCCGAAAATTAATCAGAGACCAAATACCAGATGAGGCTGTACCGCGAATGTCAATGCATCGAGAATACGCTGACGACAGAGATTGGATAGAGGCTCCCCGACAAGCGGTCCCCGATGAGGAAGGTTTCCAGGAAGGAAAACGGCTTAAGGACAATAATTTCTCGGGGTTGAATTCAAGAGGGACAATGAGACGTGATGAGCCAAGAACGGCACAGACAACCAAAAAACTTAAGGACACCACTAAAGAGAAAAGGGTATATCAAGTGAAGAAAAAGGAGCAGAAGGTAGACAAAGGAAAGGCGACACCCCGGCGAAAAATTATCCATTGAGTTTGGGCTGACTCACACACCGGTATTGACCCTAAAGTGGTCGACGACTGAATAGCAAAGGGGGAATGTACAAGAAGTACACTAACAAACCACGGATGGAAGCACTGCGAGCAAGAAATTCGAGTCAGCACGATCCAAAGCAAATCGTTCAAGTTAGTGGGAGGGAGATCGAACAACCTAAACCCTAGAAAGCCAAGGGTAACCGCCATGGCTGAGGAGAGCCGTTAAGAAACCTGGCAACAATCGAGCCAAAGGCCACTATCATGGACCTTTATGGAAGATGAGGAAATATAACACGCACTGGCACCACTGGCGACTGCATTTGGGTAGTCTGGCCATCGAACTGGGAACAGAAATAATCTGAAGTGAACACTTCAGCTCATACCCTTTGAGTGGATTGATCCCAAAAGCGTGACAAGCTCCCACTGGGAAACTGGTAGCAGCTGGGTGTTGTACGGCGAATACGTTCAAAAGTCTATATCCCAGATAAAATTGAGACAGCAGCGAAGGAACCCACCTTGAGCAACACGACCCAAAAAAGGCTCAACTTGTTGGGGGGACCCTAGGACTAGTGACGTTTAGTATAAAACCTAAAAGGACACAAGGACCGCAAGAAAAGAGGTGAGTATGGAACTTGAGCCAAGCTGATGAGTGAGAAACTTGTATCAGACGAGAGTGACACCAGTGTAATTGTCCCCAGAGGCATGTCTTAAAGTACACAATCGAAAACGATTAAAAGAACAGAGTCTGACAAGGAACAATAACCCACAGGTGTTATGGGTCACAATACAAGATAACACTACACCCCATTTGGTTGTCATCTCGGACGAAGCGCGCGACCTCAAGATTTCTCCCATAATAGTTGGGCACGTTCATTGCACACTCAGAACCGCTACCCCCCTCATGAAGAAACTTTAGCTAGGGCTGATGGAAATAGGCGAGAGGTATGGTAGATTCCTCGTGAAGACCAATAAGTGTGAAAAAGTCGGTCAGAATGGAATGCGCATAGCAGCCACAACACACAAGTCAACAGACGAACTACCCCTTGTATATGGGAATCCCTCAGCAGGGAATATAGACCACTAGTAGTGGGCTGCCCGATATACAAACAAAGCGGATTTGATCATTTACGAAAAATACAACCCTCAAATTTCCCAACCATCATGAACTATTGTATATTTTCAAAAATATTTGGGGAAAGGAAAAAGCAGTTTGTCTGAGGAGGCTTCATGAGCCAAAACTGCGCAGCTGCGGTAACAAACCCAAAAGGTTACCACCATGAAAAGAGTTATTGAGACACATGGCCCACGGCCCACGCGAATAAAACACAAACCAAGTCCACAACACTACAAGTGCCCTGAAGGAAATCCCTTCCTTGTAATGTCGGACAAACGGCACAAAATTAAAGTCTCACTAGACTCTGGCTCAAAAATATTTTTCCTAAACGAAAACACGGCACACACCCTCAAAGTACCTTACGAAATAAGACAGAACTGGCTTAAAATAACCGTATTCAATGGCAAACTAGCCTCCAGAGGAGGGAAATACTATTCACGTCCGTTTCAACTGGAAATCCGTACCAATGGCCATACAACTATGGTCTCTAGCGACATTGCAGATGCAGGAAAATATGATATCATCATAACGTTTGGGTGGTGGCACCACTAACCTCTAATAAGAAATATTGAAGCCCCTTTGAAATGGTGTTTCGAACACGTCAAATGTGTGGAACATGTACAAGATGAAGGCATCGCCGACATGTTTGAATGGGACGAGACGGTGGCTTTGGATGAAGAGGCTAGAATGATAGGAAGGATCGGATCCACAAGGCAGGAGGAACTACACCTAGAAGGATTACGAAAGCCGTATTGGCAGTACAAGGAATTGTTTGAGAATGAAAAAGCAGAAATGCTGGCTCCAAGGCGAGCCTTCCACCATGCGATCGACCTCAAAGACAGAGCCACTCCACCCTCTGAACCTATATAGCCAATGTCGGCATACCGACTAGAAGAATTGAACAAATATTTTCACAAGATGTTGGTCAAAGGGAAAATAGTTCATATCAAAGGCCTAGCAGGCGCACCAATCCTATGTGTCCCAAAACCCGACTGAAGACTATGATTATGTGTGGACTACCACCAACTAAATAAGTCAACGATACTCAACTAATACCCTTGACCCCTCATGACCGAACTAAGGGAAAGAGTAGCTGCTCCAAATATCTTCACCAAGCTAGACCTAAAAGACGGTTACCATTCGATTTGAATGAAGAAAGGAGATGAATGGAAGACAGCTTTTGGCACCCGATATAGACATTACGAATACAAGGTAATCCCATTTGGGTTGGTCAATGCACCCGCCACATTCCAAGCCATGAGGAAAACTATCCTGCGTGAATTTCTAGATGACAGAGTCATGGTATATTTGGATGATATCCTAATCTACTCGGAGACTATGGGAGAATACCAGGTTCTGATTAAGCAACTACTAGTCAGGCCAGAACGCCATGATCTTGCGGTATCCTTAAAGAAGTCCGTGTTCCATGTCGATACAGTTGAATTCCTAGAATACATTGTGGGAAAAAGGTGGAGTCACCATGAGGGAAAGGAAAGTGAAAAATATCCTCAATTGGAAAGCCCCACGGTTAGTAAACGACGTACAACTCTTCATTGGGTTTGCAAACCTCTATCGACAATTCATGGAAAATTTCTCCAACGTCTGCAAAGCAATTACCGACATGTTAAATACCAAAGAAGGGAAACATCTATGGTTTGAGGGGGAAGAACAGGCAAAAGCTTTCGAAGTGGTTAAGTGAAGATTTACCTCGACCGCTATCCTAGCACATTTTTGTCCGGATTGAAAGACCATAATCAAAACAGATGCTAGCAATTTCGCGCTAGGATGTATCCTGTCCCAGGACTTAGGAAAGCAACTACACCCTGTAGCGTTCCACTCACGAAAGCTAAACCATGCCGAACGAAATTATGAAATTGATGATCAAGAGTTATTGGTGATCTTGGAAGCATTTGGTAAATGGAAACACTACCTGTTGGGAGCAGACGACCCGGTGACGGTATAAACAGACCACCAGAACCTGCAATACTTCCTCACGACTAAAGCCTGGAACCCCGGACAAATCCGGAGGGCTCAGTGGCTAGGCAATTTCAATTTTAAAATAGTGTACCGCCCCGCAGCAGAGGGGGCACACCTGATGCATTAAGCCGGCGGTCGGAGTACCCCCTTGAGGAGTGAGCTAGGTATCGCGAACAGACAATTTTAAAGCCGGAACATTTTGAAGTGTCACTTTGCCAGAGCAGGACCGCATGCAGGTGAGCCTTATGGAACGAAAAAAGCCAACAACAAACCGGCTCAGAATAAAAAGACTGCAACAAACTGCCATAATCCCAACAAAAGGTTCCAGGATGGCAGCAGGACATGACATTTAGGCCTTAAAGGATGGCACCATACTAGCCCAAAGAGAGATGTCAGTGGATACCGGAATTGCAATAGGACTGCCCAGAGGAATATACGGCAGGCTGGCAGCAAGAAGTGGCATGGCAAGCAAACATGGTATAGAAGTGGGCGGCGGAGTTATAGATGCGGATTCCACCAGCAAAATAAAAGTGATTTTAGGGAATCATGGGATTACAAGTTACGAATCCAAGGCAGGCGACAGTATCGGACAACTAATGGTGGAAAAAATCGAAACACACTGTACCATGGAAATCGATAACATGGAAGACACAAAAAGGGGAACTCGGGGATTGGACTCTTGCGAGATCGGTCCAAAACGACTAATTATGTGTGAAGAACTCAAACTAAACATGTGCTTCCTGAATCCAGAGCCAGAAGACAACTCAGACTTTGACGAAGAAGATATTCACACACGAGCTAGCCTACGAGACGAGATTACAATGCTGTCCGGTGCCATGATTTCCGCAATACTAATGCAGACCATGGACGACTCATTCCTCGACAGAATAAGAACACCAGGAAAAGAAGATGATACCTGGACAGCACGAAAAAGGGGAGCTAAGCCAATTAACGGAAAGACGAGAAACACTACCAATGAACTGGGAGCTGGAAGATGGACTACTCTATTATAAAACTAGACTATTCATCCCTTCGAACCAAGAACTCTTAACGGAGATCACAAAAGGATGTCACGACTCAAAGGTAGCCGGACACTTTGGACAAGACAAAACCACCGAGCTAGTCCCAAGAAGTTTCCACTGGGAAGAACTCACTGAATGGATCAACAACTATTTCCGGTCTTGAGTGAGATGTTAACACGAGAAATCTCCACCACACTCGAAGTATGGATTACTCCAACTATTAGAAGTACCCTACGCGGCATGGACTTGTATCACAGTGGATTTCATTACCCAGTTACCCCTGTGCCAGGGACAAACCCAGATCATGGTAGTAGTGGATGGTTTTACAAAAATGGCACATTTCATTGGATTAGCGATAAATGCAACCGCAAGGGACGTTGCTGATACCTTCCTTAAGGAAGTCTCGAAACTTGACGTACTCCGCTGCGAAATTGAATCGGACATGGACGCAAAGCTTTGGGGCGAATTATGGGAATCTTTTTACAAAGTATTAGGAATTAAAAGGTGAATGGTAGTGGCATATAAACCACAACCAGATGGACAAACCGAAAGAACCAAGCAAGTGCTGGAAGGTTACCTTCGAAACTTCATCAACTATGGCCAAAACTACTGGTATCAGCTACTACCGTTAGCTGAATACGCCTACAATACTTCCAAAGGAAGTGTACATAAACTAAGCGCCTTTTTCACCCACTACGGGTTCCATCCATAAAAGGAATGGACAAAGGAAAGAGAGGCTCAAAACCCAGGGGCCACAATGTATGCACATTGGATGTAAACAGTGTAGGGGAACTCGAGGAGAATTCTCGAGCAAACAAGACAGCCCATGAAGGGATACTACGACCAGCGAGCAACACCAGAGCCCGACCTCAAGATAGGTGACTTGGTAATGTGCAACGGCAAAAACATTAAGAGCAAACAACCAACACTAAGGTTCACTCCATGATTGTACAGCCCTTTTAAAGCTTTAGAGAAAAAAGTGAATAAGGCGTTCAAACTCGATATCCCGCCTCAGTGGAAAATCCACTCAGTATTTCACGTCTCCCTTCTCAAATACTATAAGGTTTCTGAGCGACCCAATCGAGAACAACCCCCACGAGAACGAGAGGATGGCGAAGGTGACCTGGAATGGGAGGTTGAAAAAATCCTCAAAAGTGAGAAAATCACGTAGACGAGAAAGGTCAGAGGGGTAAACAAGGAGTTCAAGGAACTCCGATACTTTGTCAAATGGGCAGGATGCCCAGAGACTGATAATAGGTGTGAACCACCAGAGGGGTTGGAAAACGCCAGAGAAGAGGTGGGCAAATTTCATAGGGAAAACCCGGAAATGCCGGGGCCGACCTTGGCTGGGTCGTATGAGACAAGTTTTCCACAAGTCGACATGTAAACGCTTCTGGTTTTTACCCCTACTATATGGAGCTCATAAAGCATTAAGAATGTATCATCGCTAAACAAAAGTATGCGGGACGAAACTTAAGAGGTGGGCGCTCGTGTTAGGCACAGAGCTCCCAGATGGATAAGGGGGTCAAGTTACCCTACCTACGCACACAAATCTCTAAAAAAGACTTCGTAACACCCCCCTCCAGCCCTGACGTTGGGACAATAGGTCACCATAGGTCATCTGCGGAGTTGCGTCTCCTCACCAAAGACATGAGTAAAGAATATCCTACCGGCAACACCGTATACGTCGCGTCCGTCCGTCAGACCGGTTCTTGTTCTCAGGATATATGAGAGGAGAGCTCTGATCACCTGATGCAAGTGGAAGCATCTCAATCAAACAACATCACACCGAGTTACATCCACGACAAGATTGGGTATCGAAAAGTGGATCCAAACTCACGGGACATATCCACCTTCGTTATGCTTTCTCGGTCTGGAAAGACGCCCAGTAACCATTAGGAATACACTATGCTTGGAAAGGGAGTCAACGAACTCCCAAAGGGGTTGTGGGCAAGACACTGATAACTATTGTCGTAACCATGGGTTCGATCGATAGGAAAGAGTTGTGAGATGCCGGGTAAAACAAAGGAATACCGCCTGCAGACCAAGTCGAACCAGAGCCAAGCATACCAAGACTGGCCATCTTCTATAGTAGCGAATAATGCGAACACATGGAGGTTATTCGTAAATCTATTCAGCAACGATTACCTGGTCTTATAGCCATTTAGGTCGACGGGGGCTACAACCTCCCATGAGGGAGGCATACGTGGCAACAAGTTGGGCAAACGAGAGTAGAAAGGTAAAGGATGGTCAGTGTTTAGTCGGGCTCCCACTTCAAAGAAGTCAAGTTGGTGAAAGGAAGATACTTAGTTATACGAAGGGAGTATGTAGCCCGCAGACACCGAGACGCGGAATATAAATATCGAGGTGTCTTTGTAGCTGCTACCGATCATCGAGCAACGGTGAAGAGACCTTAACAATATATCCACGTTAAACAATTTTATTGTTATACCTACATTCCAATTTTCTCTTGCCTTTCGTCTCCCTAGACGTATTCTGCGAATTACCCACCATCTGGCCTATTATATTCCCGTGTTCCTAGGATAATACTACCCCAATAACAGCTGGTGTGTAGTTGGTGACAGACCAGAGGACCGTGGGTTGATGGTTTTGTCCCTGGCGCCGGTTGATCAGTTATAGCAGCTTTTTGTATGCCATAGCCATACGCTGCAGTGTTAGGCACAGAGCTCCCAGAAGGATAAGGGGGTCAAGTTACCCTACCTTCGCGCACGAACCTCTGAAAAAGAATTAGCAACACCCCCCTCCGGCCCCGAGGTTGGGACAGTAGGTCACCATACGCCGCCTGGAAAGTGGCGTCCCCTCACCAAAGACATCAGTAAAGAAAACCCTGCTTGCAACACCATATACGTCGCGGCCGTCCGTCCGACCGGTTCCTGTTCGCAGGATATATGAGAGGAGAGCTCAGAGCACATGATGCAGGTGAAAGCATCCGGATCGGACGACATCGCATAGAGTTAGAACCACTACAAGATTGGGTATCGAAAAGTGGCTACAAACTCACGGGACGTATCTACCTTAGTTAGGCTTCCCTGGTCTGGAAAGACGCCCAGCAGCCAGTAGGAATGCACTATGCTCGGAAAGGGAGTCGGGGAACTCCCAAAGGGATTGTTGGCACGAGACCGATAACTATAGTCGGAACCATTGGCTCGATCGGTAGGAAAGAGTCGTGTAATGCCAGATAAGACTAAGGAATGCCTCCTGCAGACCAGGTCAAAACGGAGCCAACAATATGAGGATTGGCCATCTTCTATCCTAGCGAATAATTGTCTGACATGCGAACACATGGAGATTATTCGTAAATCTA